>Ga0310696_10001951_pt1 | contig 28376 bp, 25 predicted proteins | sample AusTroGonzalo_MG_4_FD_203885 | JGI IMG/M metagenome (GOLD analysis project Ga0310696, IMG submission 203885) | Bovine rumen microbial communities from tropical cattle in Woodstock, Queensland, Australia - Gonzalo_02 (v2) (version 2) | ecosystem: Host-associated > Mammals > Digestive system >...
CCATTAACGGCATGTATTATGGTTCAGCGTCGAGCATAAAGAACATGTGGTCAGGTCTCACTACACAGTTCGTCAAGGATCAAGAAACCATTGTTATTGGCCCTGCTGAGCCTAATAACATCTCGTTTGTTGTCAAGGCTGATGGCCAACGCTATCGCATAGATTTGATCAGCAAGGATCATGAAGTTAACATGGAGTTCCTTATGAAGGAACAATGGGGTGGCACTCCAGCAGGATTGTGGATCATCCAGTATTGGTTTAGTACCTTTAGGGTTGTTAACTTGCAGACTGGTCAACAATTTGACTTGAGCCTAAGATTTAGTGGTCGTCGTTATAATCAGGGTAAAGAAGATACCATCCAACTGCGATTCAATGCATCACAAAGGACGGGCGATTCAAATGGATACGTTGCATATTATTAAATGAATCATTAATACATAATCATGATGAAACAATCAAGATTGATTCTGTTATGTCTGGGAATGGCATTCCTCGTGTCTTGTTCAAAAGACGATACGGACAATGTTACGGTTCCCATCAATCCGAGCGAGAATAGCACCACTCCTTATGGCACCTTTGAGGGTGAATGGCAACTGAGCAAATACGGAAAGACTTGCCCAGGAACGATAGAAGTGGACTCTGACAAGATCGTATTCGATTTGCCTGCAGACTATCTGCTCCCCAGATTAGGATTGGTGGATGAAACATCGAAGGCAGCTCATCCCAATGAGCCTTTCTTTACGACCCAATCAGACTATATGTACTTTAACACCACTCAGGTCATGCGTTTCTCTACGTTGGGGTTATCGGAAGATGCCATCTATATCAAGAACGAAAGTACTGATAATGTGGTTGCACCACATGGGTTTAATTCGCCTCTGTTTTATGTGAAGGCCGATGGCGTGGATTACGAGTTAAACCTGGTTGGCCTCAAAGAACAGCCTTCTGGGATATTCGACAATAACACGGGTCTCTGGAAATTGTCCATCCCTATCGATAAGGTTGCTATCTATAGTCATAAGACGCATTCGCAGATGTCTATACTTGTGCTCGATGAAGAGGCGCCAGACAAGTCGGCATGGTTATTCGTATTCAGGGCAAAGAAAAAGATTAAATAGTCGTGCAAGAGACAGAACGACAGTTGATTGAAGCTATTCGTGCTGGCGACAGAGAGGCGTTGCGACGCCTCTATGAGCACTTCTCCAGATATGCGATGGGTGTGACGCTAAGGTATGTGCCAAGGCGCGACGATGCACTCGACATCGTACAAGACAGCTTCATCAGCATCCTGACCAGCATCAGCACCTTCGAGTATCGTGGCGAGGGCTCGCTGAGAAACTGGGTGACGAGGATCGTCAGCAATCAGGCTGTCTCATGGATGAAAGACCACGAGCAACTGTCGTTCTCAGAACTGACATTCGATGAAATCGAGGATGATGAGGATTCTGCCATCGAGGAAGTGCCTAAAGAACTGGTGAACGAGATGATAGGTCGATTGCCTGTAAGATACAGGGTCGTTGTGAACCTCCGCACCTTCGAGGAACTCTCTCACAAGGACGTTGCCCTCAAACTCGGCATCAGCGAAAAGGCAGCAATCACACTCTTCTCAAGAGCCAAGCGCAAGTTAGCAAAGATGATAAATGAATACTTAAACTCACAAGGGATATGAAAGAGGAAGAATGGATAAAACGGCTACGCGACCATCTGGCAGACTATGAAGCGCCAGTGCCTGACGATCTGTGGGAGCGGATCGAGGCCCGACTTCCGCAGGAACTCGTCGCTCAGAAGCCCAAGGCCCGTAGGATGCCACTATGGGCGAGATGGACGGCTGCTGCTGCCTTTGTGGGTATATTGATAGGGACGACAGCCCTGCTGTGGCCCAGCCATGAGGAGACACCAACGGCTCCTATGGCATCAGCCACGAAGAAAGCAGACAATATTCAGAATGAAAGCGAAGAAATACCGATGAAATCAGAGAAAACGATCGAATCGGAGCCTGTGAGCCCTGCTGTCGTCAGTCTTGTTGTCGCAAAGATGACAGAACCCATCGTCGCTGAGACTGTCAATAAGTCTCAGCCAGACACAGCCTCTCTATATATAAAAGAGGTGGAGCCTCAGATGGCAGAGGTAGAGCCTCAGCAGCCCTCCGTAGAGCCTGCGCCTGCTGAGGAACAGCCTAAGATGGAGCCCTCACAACAACAATTGATTAGAGAACTCGACGAGAAGATTGCTGAGTATAAGACCCATCGTACCCATCGCACTACTGTCAGCTTGTATGCCTCTAACGGCTTTGGCAACCTGTCGAACAGAAACGGCGTGCTGATGAGTGAGCAGATGCTGGCCAACTACGACTACGACAGTCGTATGGGAATAGCCTCCACTCGTAGTGGCAGTCCTGTTTACCTTGCTAATTACGAGGAACGACAGAAGTATTATCAGCCCATTTCCTTCGGATTAACAACAAATATCCCCATTTCATCGGTATTGAGTCTGTCTTCTGGTGTTGTCTATACGCGTCTGCGCTCCGACTTTATGAACATTGCCAACAGCATTGTTTATGAAAAGAAGATGACGCTCCACTATATCGGCATTCCGCTGAATGTGCAGTATCGAGTCTGGCAGTGGCATGGACTGAATGTCTATGCGACAGCTGGCGGACAAGCCGATTTCAACGTCAATGTGCATTTAGAGGCCGACGGATTGGATCAGGAGATAGAGAAAGATCGTGTGCAGTGGTCAATAGGTGGAGCCTTGGGCGTGCAGTATAACATCATCCCTCAATTGGGTCTTTATGCTGAGCCTGGCATCAAGTACTACTTCGATAACGGCAGTCATATTCGCAACTACTTCAAATACCGTCCTACGAACTTCAACTTGCAGATTGGTCTTAGGTTGAATATGGGGAAATGATAGACTATTCCCCATTTCATCGGTATTATTCGACTAAGAGTTGGAGGCCGATGCCACGAACGGTCTTCAGGTTGATGCGAGGCTCGTCAGAGAGCAACTTGCGCAGTTTGTTGACGAAGACATCGAGTGAGCGAGAGGCGAAATAATCGTCTTCCGTGTTCCAGAAACGGCTGAGGATGGCCTCGCGTCTTACCACATTATTCTTGTTCTCTGCCAATAGTTGCAGAATCTGCGCCTCTCGTAGGGTGATGGTCTGCGACTGGTTGGTATCATCGTTGCGCAGGGTGGCATGCTCTGCATCGAGGGTGTATTTGCCCAGTTTATAGTGGCTGGTTTCTTTCTGAGTCTTTGCTCCACCTCGCATCTTCATAAGCGCTTGGATATGAGCGTCGAGTTCTTCAGGCACGAAGGGTTTCTTCACGTAGTTGTTGATTCCCAGACGATAGCCGGCCTTCACATCGTTGGGCGAGGTAAGGGCTGAGGTAAAGATGATAATCACGTTGCCATCAGTCTCACGGATGCGTTCCACCATCTCAAAACCATTCATCACAGGCATGTCGATATCAGAGATGATCACATCAGGATTAGTGTCTTGCCAGGCCTTCAGGCCCTCCTTGCCATTGGTGGCTGTGGTCACTTCGTAGCCTCCGATGATATCTTCGAGACCAGTCTTCTCGATATAAGCCAGCGAGGCATCGTCTTCTACTAATAACAACTTGATCATATATTCTTGGGAATGAAGAGGGTGAATTCTGCGTATTGGTCTTTCTCGCTGCTGACGGTGACCTTACCACCATGGGCCTGCATCACCTGATCTACATAGTTCAGTCCGAGGCCAAAGCCAGAGACACCACCTTTGCGGTTCTGCTCGTGGATGGCAGCACGTCCGAACTTATCGAAGATGATGCGCTGATCTTCCTTCGAGATGCCAATGCCGTTGTCGCGCACCTTCAGCAGCACGTATTTGTCGCTATTCTGTGTAGTGATGCTGATGTTGATCTCGTCCTTCGAGTATTTGATGGCGTTGTCGACGAGGTTCGAGATGGCTTCCGAAAGATACTGCTCATCAGCCAACACGTGTTTGACCAGCAGATCGACCGTAAAGTCGAGAGGCTTATCCGTCTTGGTCTTGGCTTTCTCTACGACGTCGTCGATGATGGATTCTAGGTTTACGTCCTGTTTGTGCAGGATCAGCTTCTTGTTCTCCAGTTTCGAGATGGTGAGCAGTTTGTTCACTAGTGCCAGCAGATGATTGGCCTCGCCCTCGATGATAGAGAAGTATTTCTCTTTGATCTCAGGCTTGTCGTCGACCTTTCCACTATGCAGGAAACGGGACCCCATGATGATACTCGATAGGGGTGACTTCATATCGTGGACCATCGCATAACTGAAGTCGTTGCGCAGATCGGCCATCATCTTCTGCTCGTCGAGATAACGCAACAGTCTCAGCAGGATGGCTCCAAAAAGAATGAGGATGATGGCGCTGGCAAGGAATAGCGGACTAAGGCGACGAGCCAATGTGGGGTAGGGATTGTTCAGAGCGAGCTGAATGCCTCGCGATTGGTCTCGACGGATGCTGAACACACGGGTTTTTAGCGAAGCTGGTGTCATGAGATTGTTGTTACTGCGGAGTGTCTTTCCTTTCTTATCGACCTCAAGGATGGTAAAGTTGCGATCAAGATTGATCACGCTGAGCAGACTATCGACATAGAGTGCCAGCGTGTCGAGCGACACTTCAGAGTGGTATTTATGGCTCAGCACATCGTTCATGCCTTCTACTGATGATACCAATGAGAGGTCGCCGCGTAATTGGGGTAGGCTGAGAGTATCGCCCTCTGACAGGATTTCAGCACGATGATAGCTTTCGTAGAACATTGCCCAAGGCAACTGATTGCCAGCCCTCTCGCTGATGTCCCTCACTTCCGAGCGGTAGGTCATCCACATATAAAGCCCCAATAGCAGCATCACTGCCACTATGGCTGCCATAGATACAAACTTGTATTTATTCTTCTGCATAATTGGTGGCATCCGTCTCTGCCTTGTAGATCACCTTATTGGCGCCACTGGTGATCTTCAGGGCCTCGGGGTGCTCCTTGATGAAGGAGTCGATATGGCGAACACGCTTCTGCTCAAAGATTTCTTCGATCGCAATGAGTATGCCAGTCTCTTCCACATCGCCAAAGCCATAGTTGATGGCTGTGCCGAAGAGCTTCATCGTGGGAGACAGACTCATGTAGGCATTCACCAATGGGGGGATATTGTAGCCCAACTTTCGGATCTCGGAGTTCAGGATACGGTAGTCCTCCTTGAACTCTTTTTCGCAGAACAATTGTTCCAGCTCTTTGGGATCAGCCTCGATTTCCAGCGGTTTCATCGGCACAATCAGGTTCTCTTTGTCGGCAAAATGCTTATGTAAGAAATAGAGAATCATGTCACGACCACGACGGATGTATGAGGGGTACATGGTGAATTTCCCAAAGAAATAGCGCACGTTGGGCTTGATAACGGTGAGAGCACCCAATCCGTCCCAGAGGTTGTCGAGGGCGAAGAGGCTCTTGGCTCCCATCTTAGAACTCTGATAGGGCAGCGCGACGAACGAACGCCCCAGCTCGATGGTGTAGGGAGCGTACTCCTTGAGGAACTTCTCAGAGAAATGGAACATGTGACTGGTGGCGAGGATGGGCTGTCCTTTGGCGTCCATCTCCCATTCTGTGCCTTCAAGATAGCGGTAGCCACCGATGATCTCCTCGGCCTCAGGATTCCAGACAATCAGTTGTTTGTAGCAGTTCTCACAGGTATCGAACTCATCGATATCCATGGCCTTGCCTGTGCCACCTCCCGCCTCGCGGAAGGCTATCTCGCGCAGTCGTCCGATTTCCTTCATCACGTTTGGTGCATTGTGAGCCGTGATGATGTAGATCTCGTTGTGGCTCTTGTTGGTCATGCGGAGTTGCTTGTCGGGGGTCAACTCGCTTTTGAGCACTGCCTTGTCTATCGGCTGGATGATCTCTTGTTCCATTTTAAGTTGAGAGTTTAGAGTTTTATTGTTTAGGGTTGATGGTTCAAAGTTGATAAACTTGTTCTCTGACAACCTGTGCCCACTCCTTAGGGCTGCGGCTCTTGTCGAAGGTCTGCCAAGGGATGGGTTTGCCGATGGTCACGTGGAAGGTTTTGTGCACGTTTTTGTACATTTCATCGACAAGAAAGAGCATTGCCAGATTGAATGGCAGGCACTTATCGCTGAAGTTTGCCAGACGGTAGAAGAAGTTTGAATTCTGTCCGCTGAAACGGATGGGTACGATATCGCGCTGATACTCCACACTCTTCGAGATGAAGGTCTTTGTCCAGGGAATGTCGCTCACCACACCTTTCTTCTTTCTGGAACAAAGGCCAGCAGGGAACATCAGCATGTGGTTGTCGCTCTTGAAGCCTGCCTCGACCATCGCAGGGAAATTACGGCTCTGTCCACCCGTCTTGTTGATGGGGATGCAGACAGGTGCCAGTCCTGGCAGGTTCATCAGCAGGTCGTTGACCAGATAGCGGAAGCGTCCGTCGTAGTGGCGTCCGATGATGGCACCCAAAGCCACGCCATCCTCGCCTCCGAGGGGGTGGTTGCTGACAAAGGTATAGAGACGTCCGTCGTCAGGCGAAGGTAGATTCTCCTTTCCTTCCACCACGAGTGTCATGTCGAGATACCTGACACATTCCTCCAGCCACTCCACACCAGTCTTATCACGACTCTCCCATAGGAAGGCGTTCACCTGGTCTTGATGGACGATGCGTTTCAGCCAGCCGACAAGGAAGCCGGGCACGAACTTTGCTTTCGGACCCATCTTCTCTTTGAGAATCTTTTCGATGTCGATTGTCTTCTCTGTCAAACTTGCCATTTTGTTCTCTTTCACGCTAACAGTTTGCAAAAATAGCACATTTCTTTCAAATGTGTGCATAAAATGAAGAAAAAAACAGTTTTTGGATGTATTTTGTACACAAATGACGTTTTGTGGCGCCTTTTTCTGTCTATCTGCACCTCTGATTCGTCCACCCATGACATCCCTTATGGCTTCATCAAAATAAGATCGTAAAGGGCTCAAATCAATAAAATAAAGTTAAAAAACAAAAAAAGTGGGGAAAAGTGGCTTGAAGTGGGGAAAAATGATTAACTTTGTAACCGAATCTATTAAAAAGATGTACGTATGCGTTTCTTAGGTAACATAGAGGCCAAGACTGATGCGAAGGGAAGAGCCTTCCTGCCGTCGGTTTTCCGTAAGGTGCTTCAGGCATCTGGCGAGGAAAATCTGGTGCTGCGAAGGGATGTTTTCCAGCCCTGTCTGGTGCTCTATCCTGAGAGCGTATGGAATGAGCGGCTTGACATGCTGAAGCAGCAACTCCGTCAGTGGAAGCCTGTCCATCAGCAGATGTTCCGTCAGTTTGTGTCGGAGGCAGAGGTTGTCACCCTCGACGGCAATGGCCGCTTTCTCATCTCCAAGCGCTTGCAAAGGGCTGCAGGCATCAGCCAGGACATTCAATTCATCGGGATGGACGACACGATAGAGATATGGTCGCCACAAGACTTGCAGCAGACGCTCAGGTCGGATGAAGAGTTCGGCAAGGAATTTGAGAAGATCATGAATGCGGAATCAACTCTATGATAACGACCGCCGAGACATATCACGTTCCAGTGCTCCTTGAGGAGAGCGTTGGCGGGCTTGACATCAAGCCCGGCGGCGTTTATGTAGATGTGACCTTTGGTGGTGGCGGACATAGTCGTGAGATCCTCAGAAGATTAGACGAAAAGGGCCGTCTCTTTGGCTTTGACCAGGATGAGGACGCTGAGCGTAACATCGTCGATGATGGCCGTTTTACGTTTGTCAGAAGTAATTTCCGCTATCTCAGAAACTGGATGCGCTACTATGGCATCGAACAGATTGACGGTCTGTTGGCAGATCTTGGTGTGTCAAGTCATCATTTCGACGACGAAACCCGCGGTTTCTCCTTTCGTTTCGATGCCCCGTTGGACATGCGGATGAATAAACGCTCAGGCACCACGGCTGCCGATCTCCTTAATAACTATACGGAAGAACAGTTGTCGGACATCTTCTATATCTATGGCGAACTGAAGAATGCTCGCAGGATTTCGTCAGCCATTGTCAAGGCCCGAAGCAACCAGCGTATCGAGACCACAGGCGACCTGATGAAGGTGACTGAAGCCTGTTTTATGCGTGAAAGGGAAAAGAAGGAGATGGCCAAGATGTTCCAAGCGCTGCGCATTGAGGTGAACCATGAGATGGATGCCCTGAAGGAGATGCTCGATGGTGCACGCGAGCTGTTAAGGGAAGGTGGACGACTGTCGGTCATTACTTATCACTCATTGGAAGACCGTATCGTGAAGAACATGATGAAAGCTGGTAATGCGGAGGGAAAAGTGACGCAGGATTTCTTCGGACGCACCACATCGCCCTTCCGACAGATGGGTAATAAGGTCATCGTGCCTAGCGACGAAGAGCAACAGCGCAACCCCCGTAGTAGAAGTGCCAAACTGAGAATAGCAGAAAAGGTGAAAGAGTGAAAGGGTGAAAAATGAGTAAGAAGAACGACGATATTGAACTGGAGATGCAGGAGACCATCGTGGAGGAGCCTGCCGTGAAGGAGAAACCGGCTCAGCAAGAGGAGACCAATCAGAAGGATGAGGCCGCCGAGGTGAAAGAGCAGGCCAAGAAGACCATCCAGATGATCAAGGAACAAGCTAGGGAGGAAGATCCCAAACTGACGCCAACGTTGACACTGCGCACGATCCTGGGTGGCGACTTCCTGACAGCCGATATGGTGCGTCGCCAAATCTGGCTCTTTGTGCTCATGGTGATCTTCACCATTTTCTATGTCGCCTTCAGATACCAGTGCCAGCAGGACATGATCGCCATCGACAAACTGGAGAAGGAAGTGCTCGATGCGAAATATAGGGCTCTCTCATGTTCAAGTACCCTGACGGAGAAGTGTCGTGAGAGTCATGTGCTCGAAGCTCTGAAACAAAATAGGGACAGTCTGCTTCACGTTCCAGACCAGCCACCTTATATTATTTATATAGAGGAGTAGTTCAGTTGTTAAGATGTTAAGGAGATGAGTAAGTTCAGAAACGATAAGGTGATGCCCCGCTACTTCGCTATCGCAGTAGTCCTGACATTGACTGGTTTTGCCGTCATCGGTAAGGCCATGTATATTATGACAGCCAAGAAACAGTATTGGACAGAGGTGGCCTCACGACTGAAACGTGACAGTGTGAGTGTCAAGCCCGGACGTGGTAACATCCTGAGTTGCGACGGACAACTGATGGCGAGCAGCATCCCCGAATACAAGGTCTATTTGGATTTCCAGGCAGGTGCTGACGATACCACATGGTGTAAAAAGAAGGATTCACTGTGGGTGGAGAAACTCGACAGCTTGTGTGAGGGTTTGCACCAGATCTTCCCCCAGCGCTCGGCAGCAGAGTTCAAGGCCAAGCTGACGGAAGGTCACGATAAGGTGGTCGTACGAAAGGTCGACGGTAAGGAAGTACGAACCGTTGGTGCCCTGCACTGGCCCATTTGGCAAAGACGTATTGACTATAATACCTTCTGCGAGGTGAAGAGTCTCCCGTTCCTTTCGTTGCCAAAATACAAAGGTGGCTTCCATTGGGAGGAGTTCAATGCGCGCCGTCGTCCCTTCGGATCGCTGGCCCAGCGCACCATCGGCGATATGTTTGGTGCCAAAGACAGTGCCAAGTATGGTCTCGAACTGTCCTATGACTCCATCCTTCGAGGTACAAATGGTCTGATGCATCGCAGGAAGATCCTGAATAAGTATATGGATATCCCTGTATTGAATCCTATCGATGGTGCTGACATCGTCACGACGATTGATGTGGGGATGCAGGATTTGGCAGAACATGCCGTTATCGACGAACTGAAAGAGATCAACGGAGAGATGGGTGTTGCCATCCTCATGGAGGTCAAGACGGGCGATGTGAAAGCTATCGTGAATATGCAGCGTGCCGCTGACGGTAGTTACCATGAGATGGTGAACAATGCTATCAGTTACCGTTGTGAGCCTGGCTCAGTGTTCAAGGTTGCCTCTTTCCTGGTGGCTCTTGATGATGGGGTGATCCCTAACGATACCAGTTATATCATCCACACGGGTAGTGGTGTGATGGATATGCATGGTCGTCCGATGAAAGATCATAACTGGCGTCGTGGTGGTTATCAGGACATTAACGTGGCCCGTGCTTTGGAGGTCAGTTCGAATATCGGTGTCAGTTACGTCATAGACAAGTTCTATGGCAGCAATCCGACGAAATATGTTCAAGGTCTGTACAGAGTGGGTATCCATGAAGATCTGAAGATACCATTGGTAGGCTATCAGGCTCCTTGGATCCGTATGCCAGATACGAAAACTACTGATCGTAGTAAGTATTGGAGTAAGACCACCTTGGCCTGGATGAGTATCGGATACGAGACACAGATAGCCCCCATCAATACTGTGGCCTTCTATAATGCTATTGCCAACAATGGCAAAATGATGCAGCCGCGTTTTGTGAAACAATTGGTAAAGGACGGTCAGGTGGTCAGGGAGTTTGAACCTGTGGTCCTTAAACAGCAGATTGCCAAACCACATGCCATCAAGACCATGCAGACCATTCTGGAGCATGTCGTCAGCCAGGGCCTCGGAAAGAAGGCAGGCTCGAAATCGTTTAAGGTGGCAGGAAAGACGGGAACGGCACAGGTGGCCGATCAGTATGGTGGTTATCACTCTGGTACCACTCGCTATTGGCTGTCGTTTGCTGGTTATTTCCCTGCAGATAATCCCCGTTATACCTGTATCGTCTGTCTGAAGAAGTCGGGTCTTCCCGCATCAGGTGGCGGTATGAGCGGTGTGGTGTTCCATCGTATTTCCGAGGGCGTGATGGCCCAGAACCTGAAACTGAGCGTAGAGGACGCCCGTGACGAATATTCCAGTTTCACGCCAGAGGTGAAGACTGGCGATGCTGAGGCTGCTGGCTATGTGATGAGCAGTCTTGGTGTAAAAGGTCAGCGCCCCCGTCAGCAGTTGACATCTAAGAGCATCGTACCAAGTCTTGTCGGCATGGGAGCCCGTGATGCTGTCTACCAGTTGGAGAGCCGTGGTGTCAAAGCCAGGGTGAGAGGCCGTGGAAAGGTGAAATCCCAAAGTATCCATGCTGGTACTGCCGTCAGACAAGGAATGGTGTGTGAGTTGTTAATGGAGTAGACTGTAGTTAAAGTTTTTTGATATGAGACTGAAGGAGTTATTAAAGAATGTCGAAGTACTGAACGTCATCGGTGATGTAGAAGTAGACATCAAGGGCGTAAACATTGATTCCCGCCGTATTGAGGCAGGACATTTGTTCGTGGCCATCCCTGGAACCCAGACCGACGGTCACAAGTTCATTCCCAAAGCCATCGAGCAGGGGGCGGTAGCCATTCTGTGCGAATACTTCCCCAATAAACGGGAACCTGGCGTTACTTATGTGGCAGTCGAATCTACCGAAGCATGGGTGGGTGAGGTGGCTACGCAGTTCTATGGCGATCCTTCCAGAAAACTGAAATTGGTGGGTGTCACTGGCACCAATGGTAAGACAACCATTGCTACCTTATTATATAAGATGTTCAGGAAATTTGGTCATAAGTGCGGATTGCTTTCTACCGTCTGCAACTATATTGAGGGCGAGGCTATTCCCACCGACCATACCACACCTGATCCCATTGAGTTGAACAGTCTGTTGGCCAAGATGGTGGATGCAGGCTGCGAGTATGCCTTTATGGAGTGTAGCAGCCACGCTATCGCCCAGAAGCGTATTGGTGGACTCCGTTTTGCGGGTGGTCTCTTCACAAACCTGACTCGTGACCATTTGGATTATCACAAGACCTTCGAGAACTACCGCGATGCCAAGAAAGCTTTCTTCGACGGACTCGACAAAGAAGCCTTTGCCATTACCAATGCCGACGACAAGAACGGACTGTTTATGGTGCAGAACACAAAGGCTACCGTGAAAACCTATTCCACTCGTACGATGGCCGACTTTAAGGCCAAGATTATCGAATGCCATTTTGAGGGTATGTATCTCGATATCAATGGTAAAGAGGTTGGTGTGCAGTTCATCGGCAAGTTTAATGTGAGCAATTTGCTTGCTGTCTATGGTGCTGCTGTCATGCTGGGCAAACAACCCGAGGATATCCTGGTAATCCTGAGTACCTTGAAGAGTGTGAACGGTCGTTTGGAACCAATTCGCTCTCCGGAGGGTTATACGGCCATCGTTGACTATGCCCACACCCCCGATGCCTTGGAGAATGTGCTCAATGCCATCCACGAGGTACTCGACGGTAAAGGTAAGGTCATCACCGTCTGCGGGGCTGGTGGTAACCGTGATAAGGGAAAACGTCCGCTGATGGCTCAGGAGGCTGTAAAACAGAGCGATCGTGTGATCATTACCTCTGACAACCCTCGCTTTGAAGAGCCACAGGACATTATCAATGATATGCTGGCAGGTCTCGATGCCCGTCAGATGAAGAAGGTGATTAGCATTGTAGACCGCCGCGAAGCTATTCGTACAGCCTGTATGATGGCTGAGAAGGGCGATGTGATTCTCATTGCCGGCAAAGGCCATGAGGACTATCAGGAGATCAAGGGAGTGAAGCACCACTTCGACGATAAGGAAGTGGTTCGCGAAATCTTTGGAGTTACGAATTAGATATCTGTCAAGAATTTGAGAATTAAGAATTAAATTGTCAATAGCATGCTATACTATTTCTTCAGATTACTCGACCAATACGACATTCCAGGATCACACATGTGGTCCTACATCTCCTTCCGTGCCCTGTTGACGCTGATTCTGGCTTTGTTGATTTCCGCCTGGTTTGGTGAGAGGTTCATCAAGTGGATGAAACGCAGGAAGATTTTTGAGACAGAGCGCGATCCGAGCATCGATCCCTTTGGTGTAGAGAAGAAGGGTGTGCCTACAATGGGTGGTATCATCATTATCGTGAGTATCCTTGTGCCAGTGCTCCTGCTGTGTCGTATCAGGAATATCTATATTATTCTGATGGTTGTCACGACCATCTGGTTAGGATTCCTTGGCTTCCTCGATGATTACATCAAGATCTTCCGTCGAAATAAAGATGGCCTGAAAGGCAAATGGAAGATTGTAGGACAGGTGAGCATCGGCTTTATCGTCGGACTGACACTCTGGCTGAGTCCTGATGCCGTGGTGCGTGAAAATGTCAACGTACAGCAGCAGAATCAGGAGATTGTTGTGAAGCATAAGAAAGAAGCGGTGAAATCGCTGCATACCACCATCCCCTTTATCAAGAACCACAACCTGAACTACTCGGATGTCATGAGTTTCCTGGGTGACAATAAAGTGGCAGGCGGATGGATTCTTTTCGTGTTTATCACGATCTTCGTGGTGACGGGCGTCAGCAACGGAGCCAATCTGAATGATGGCATGGATGGTATGTGTGCCGGTAACTCGGCTATTATCGGTGTGGCATTGGGCATCTTGGCCTACGTGTCGTCGCATATTGGCTATGCCTCTTATTTCGATATTATGTATATTCCACACTCCGAGGAGTTGGTGGTGTTCCTCTGTGCCTTTATCGGGGCCATGATCGGTTTCCTCTGGTACAACGCCTACCCGGCTCAAGTGTTCATGGGTGATACGGGTTCGTTGACTATCGGTGGTATCATCGGCGTCTGTGCCGTGATCATCCATAAGGAACTGCTTCTGCTGATCCTCTGTGGCATCTTCTTCGTGGAGAGTCTGAGTGTGATCATCCAGACACAGTGGTTTAAGATTCAGAAAAGAAAGGGTAAGCGGGTGCGCGTGTTCCGTGCTACGCCAATCCACGATAACTTCCGTAAACTCGACTCTCAGTTGGATGCCACCAGCCGTTATATCCTAAAAGGCTGGCCCCACCGTCCGTTCCATGAGTCGAAGATCACGATCCGTTTCTGGATAGTCAGTATCATTTTGGCTGCCCTGACGATTATAACTTTGAAGATGAGATAAAATAGAGTATGAAGAGAATTGTTGTATTAGGAGCCGGAGAGAGCGGTGCGGGAGCGGCTGTTCTGGCAAAGAAAGAAGGATTTGACGTGTTCGTATCGGACATGTCGAAGATTGCTGACAAATATAAGAAGATGCTCGACGACCACGGCATCGTATGGGAGGAAGGCCAGCACACAGAGACCAAGATTCTGAATGCCGATGAGGTCATCAAGAGTCCGGGTATCCCCGACACAGCCCCTATGATCGTGAAGGTGAAGGAGAAGGGTATCCATATCATCAGTGAGATTGAGTTTGCTGGACGTTATACTAACTCCAAGATGATTTGTATCACGGGATCGAATGGCAAGACCACCACTACCTCGCTGATCTACCATATCTTCAAGGAGGCTGGCTATGATGCCGGACTGGCAGGTAATATCGGCAACTCATTAGCCCTGCAGGTAGCAGAGGATCCGCACGAGTATTATATCATCGAACTGAGTTCTTTCCAACTCGACAACATGTATGATTTTCGTGCCAATATTGCCATCTTGCTGAATATCACGCCTGACCATCTGGATCGTTACAACTTCAAGATGCAGAACTATGTTGATGCGAAAATGCGTATCATCCAGAACCAGACGCCTCAGGATGCTTTCATCTACTGGGCTGATGATCCCATCATCAAACGGGAACTGGAAAAGTATGACATCCAGGCTGTGCAGTACCCCTTCTCTGAACTGAAGGAAAAAGGTGTCATCGGCTATATCGAGGAAGGCCAGTACAAGATTGAGAAACCTGAGCCGTTTAATATGGAACAGGAGAGCCTGAGTCTGACAGGTCGTCATAATATCTACAACTCTCTCGCTGCTGGTATCGCCTCTGACGTTGCCGGTATTAGGAATGAGGAGATCCGCAAGAGTTTGAGCGACTTCCCTGGCGTGGAACATCGCCTGGAGAAGGTGTGCATGGTGCGTGGTGTGCAGTATATCAACGACTCCAAGGCCACGAATGTCGATGCTTGTTGGTATGCGCTGGAGGCCATGAAGACGAAGGTTGTGCTGATTATCGGCGGTAAGGACAAGGGTAACGACTACGATCCCATCAAACCATTGGTCAAGGAGAAATGCTCTGGTATCGTGTATCTCGGAGCCGACAACCAGAAGTTACACGACAACTTCGATAGTCTGGGTATCCCTGTTCGCGACACGCACTCGATGAAGGATTGTGTGGCAGCCTGCTACGAACTGGCCAAACCGGGTGAAACCGTGCTGCTTAGTCCATGTTGTGCTTCTTTCGATCTCTTCAAGAATATGGAGGATCGTGGCGAACAGTTCAAAGAACTGGCTCGTAATCTCTAAATCGTAAATATGTAAATCTCTCGAAGAATATGAAGATAGGGAATCTGTTTAAGGGCGATAAGGTCATTTGGATGGTCCTCCTCTTTCTGTGCCTCATCAGCATTGTCGAAGTGTTTTCCGCTTCGAGTTCCCTGACGTATAAGAGCCAGGATTATCTGACACCGATCATAGGCCATTCTTGGAAGATTGCCGTCGGAGTAGCTATGGCTATTGTCATCCTGAATATCCCTTGTCGCTTCTTCAAGTTGATGACACCAGCCCTACTCGTCATCTCTGCAATCATGCTTTTGTGGGTATTATTCTTTGGAGAGAAGACCAACGATGCAGGCCGCTGGATCAGCCTTTTCGGACTGAAGTTCCAACCGTCTGAGATCGCAAAGGGAACGATGGTGCTTGTCACGGCTCAGATTCTCAGTGCTATGCAACGCGAGGAGGGAGCCGATAAGCGTGCCTTTAAGTTCATCCTAGTCGTCGTCATCCCCTTTATCATCCTCATCGGACTCGAGAACCTTTCTACAGCAGCCCTTATCATGGCGGTCATTTTCTTGATGATGTTCATTGGTCGTGTGCCGTTCGTACAACTGGGAAAGATGATGGCTGGTGCAGTATTGTTCGTTGTTTTGTTTGTCGGATTGATCTATATGGCAGGTAGTCTGGAGAACAACGATACAGCCGAGACGCAGACGGAGACTATCGTCAATGGTCATACCGAGAAGAGTACGAAGAAGGGACCTCTTCACCGTTTAGCCACGTGGAAGAACCGTATCGACAAGAAGTTGAACTCGAAATATGTGGCGCCTCAGGATTACGACCTCGACAAGGATGCCCAGGTGGCACATGCCAATATCGCCATCGTCAATAGTAATATTATCGGCAAGGGCCCCGGACAGTCGATAGAACGCGATTTCCTTCCTCAGGCCTTCAGCGACTTCATTTTCGTCATCATCATCGAAGAGTTGGGTATCATCGGCGCTGGCTTTGTGGTGCTGTTGTATATCGTCTTGTTATTCCGTGCGGCCCGTATTGCCAGCCGTTGCGACAACAATTTCCCGGCTTTCCTTGTGCTTGGGCTGGCGCTAATGCTCGTCATCCAGGCTACGTTCAATATGTTGGTGGCAGTAGGCATCGCACCCGTTACAGGACAGCCCCTGCCGCTCATCTCCAGAGGTGGTACATCGACCATCATCAACTGTATATATATTGGAGCCATATTAAGTGTGAGCCGCTCTGCGAAAAAAAAGAGTGATAAAATGTCGTTAAACGAAATTTAATTTGTAATTTTGCACGCAATTAGTAAAGGTGATAAGGTGAAAAGGTAAAAAGGAAAAATAAGGTATGAGCAAAGCGTTACGAGTTATCATCAGTGGAGGCGGTACGGGAGGTCACATTTTCCCCGCTGTATCTATCGCGAATGCTGTCAAGACCTTGTGCCCTGATGCCGAGATTTTGTTTGTCGGTGCCCAGGGACGTATGGAGATGCAGCGTGTGCCGGCGGCAGGCTACGAAATCAAGGGCCTGCCTATACGTGGCTTCTTCCGTCCGTTGTGGAAACCTGCGAATATTGGCGTGGCCTTCGATTATTTGAGAAGCAAATGGCTCGCCAAGAAGATATTGCGTGCGTTCCGTCCCGATGTAGTGGTGGGTGTAGGTGGCTATGCCAGCAGTGCAGCTCTTGGTGCTGCCAATAGCATGGGCATCCCGACGCTCATTCAGGAGCAGAATAGTTATGCAGGTCTCGCCAACAAACAGTTGGCTGCCAAGGCAGCTAAGATTTGTGTGGCCTATGAAGGCATGGAACGTTTCTTTCCTGCCGACAAGATCATTATGACGGGAAATCCTGTGCGTCAGAACCTGCTCGACACACAACTGACACGTGAGGAGGCCTTGAATAGTTTGGGCCTTGATCCGAAGAAAAAGACCATCCTTCTGGTAGGTGGTAGTCTCGGGGCCCGTACCATCAACGAGAGTGTGCTCCGTCATCTCGATATCATCAAAGCACAGGAGAAGAATGTGCAGTTCTTCTGGCAGACGGGCAAATACTATAGTGCGGAGATAACTGAGCGCCTGAAGGGTAAGAAGATTCCCAACCTGAAAGTGACGGACTTTATTACCGACATGGGTGCTGCCTATCAAGCTGCCGATCTCGTTATCAGCCGTGCTGGTGCCAGCAGTATCTCAGAGTTCTGTCTCATCGGCAAGCCCGTGATCCTTGTACCTAGCCCGAATGTGGCTGAGGACCATCAGACGAAGAATGCTCTGGCACTGGTTCATAAGGAGGCTGCCCTTTACGTGAAGGATGCTGAGGCTCCCGACACCTTGCTGGAGTTAGCCATCCTCACCGTTAATGATGCAGCCCGTTTGAAGTCGCTCAGCGAAAACGTGAAGAAACTCGCACTGCCCGACTCTGCCAATATCATCGCACAAGAAGTCATCAAATTAGCAAAATGGATATAAAAGATATCAAGTCAGTCTATTTCGTGGGAGCCGGTGGCATCGGAATGAGTGCCATCGCCCGCTATTTCCTGAAACGTGGACTCATCGTGGCAGGCTACGACAAGACCCCCTCTGATCTGACACGCCAGTTAGAGAAAGAAGGTATGCTCCTCCACTATGAGGAGAATATCGACGAGATTCCTTTCTCCTGCAAACGTAAGGAGACGTGTCTCGTCATCTATACCCCTGCCATCCCTGAGAGTCATCTGGAACTCTGCTATTTCCGTGAGAACGGCTTTGAGGTGCAGAAGCGTGCTCAGGTGCTCGGAACCCTGACACAGACCCATAAGGGCCTCTGTGTGGCAGGTACCCATGGCAAGACCACAACCTCGACGATGTGTGCTCATATCATGCACCAGAGTCATCTTGACTGCAATGCTTTCCTTGGCGGCATCTCGAAGAACTACGGTACCAACTATATCCTCTCCGATTCCGACTTTGTCGTGATCGAGGCCGATGAGTTCGACCGTTCGTTTCACTGGCTGCGCCCTTGGATGAGTGTCATCACCTCTACCGATCCCGATCATCTCGATATCTATGGCACGAAAGAGGCCTACCTCGAGAGTTTCCGCCATTACTCCGAACTCATCCAGCCCGGAGGTGCTTTGATCATCCGTCGCGGCTTGGAGATGCAGGAGAACCTGCAAGCTGGTGTGCGCCGTTATGACTATAGCCGCAACGAGGGTGATTTTCACGCTGAGAACATCCGAGTGATCAATGGTGGCATCACCTTCGACTTCGTATCACCTCTGGAGTGTGTGAAGGATGTAGAACTCGGACAGCCTATTCCGATCAACATCGAGAATGGCATCGCCGCCATGGCGATGGCTCAGTTGAATGGTTGTACGGCCGAGGAGCTGCGCTATGGCATGAAGACCTATGGTGGTGTGGATCGTCGTTTCGACTTCAAGATCAAGAATAGTAAACTGGTCTTCCTCAGCGACTATGCCCATCACCCGAAAGAGATCTATCAGAGTGCGAAGAGCATCCGTGAGTTGTATAAAGACAAGCGTATCACCGCGATCTTCCAGCCACACCTCTACACTCGTACTCGTGATTTCTACAAAGATTTCGCAGAGGCCCTGAGCCAACTCGATGAGGTCGTCCTCACTGAGATCTATCCCGCTCGTGAGTTGCCTATCGAGGGTGTCAGCTCCGAGCTCATCTACGACAATCTGAAGCCTGGCGTGAAGAAAGAGATGATCCTGAAGGAGCAGGTGCTCGACTATGTCCAGACCCACGACTTTGAGGTGCTGATCGTACTCGGTGCCGGCGACCTCGATAATCAGGTTCCTCAGATCACGAAGATCCTCAAGAGCAAGATCAAATGATCAAGAATTAGAGAATTATTATATATGATTCACATCAACTGGAAGAAAACCCTCCTCGTTCTCTGCGATATCGTAATCGCCGCCTACTTGGTTATGGCCGTCACGTCGTTCAATAAGCCCGACATGGTCGCTACCCACTGTACGGAGGTGAAAACCGATATCGAGGCGAATATTGTGGATGGTTTCCTGACGGCTGACGAGATCAACAAACTATTGCGTGCCGAGAAGGTCTATCCCCTCTCGAAGGCTATGGGCGAGATTAACCCGCGCCAGATAGAGGAGGTGCTCCAGAAGAGTCCGTTCGTCGAGAAGGCTGAGTGTCATAAGACCCAGAGCGGCCACGTCTGTATTCAAGTTCGCCAGCGTGTGCCCGTTGTCAGGGTGATGGCTGTCAATGGCGAGAACTACTACATCGACTCCCATGCCAACGTGATGCCAGAGAACCGTTATGTCAACGATCTCATTGTGGCCACGGGTCATATTTCTCGCCGTTATGCCCAGACCAATCTGAGTCGTGTGGCCAATCATATCATGAAGGATAAGTTCTGGCAGAATCAGATTGTGCAGATCAATGTCTTGGCCGACGGCACGATGGAGCTCGTGCCTCGTGTGGGTGATCATATCATCTTTATCGGTGCTCCTGTGGGAGTGGGTAAGAAACTGGAACGTATGCGCAAGTTTTATCTCTATGGTCTGAACAAGGCTGGCTGGAATAAATACAGTTATGTTAATGTGGAATTCGACAATCAAATTATCTGTAAGAAAAGGAAACATAAGATCGACAATCTGTAAAAACGTTATTTGTAATTCGTAAATAAGTAAAATGTAAGTATATATGGTGGCAGCAAAGGATTTTATCGTAGCAATCGAACTCGGATCATCCAAGATGACCGGTATCGCAGGACAGAAGAACCTCGACGGCAGCATCAACGTACTGGCCGTTGTGAAGGAGAGTTCTTCCTCATTCATCAGAAAGGGTGTGGTCTATAATATCGACAAGACCGCCCAATGCCTCTCTAACATCATCAAGAAGTTGGAAAATCAACTCAAGACGGAGATCACACAGGTATATGTCGGTGTAGGCGGACAGTCTATTCGTGGTATCCGTAATGTCATCACCAAGGATCTGCCCAGCGAGACTATCGTCACTCAAGACATGGTTATCGAACTGATGGATGCCAACCGCAACATGACCTATCAGGATCAGGAGATCCTCGACGCTGCTGTCCAGGAGTATAAGGTGGGTTCACAACTGCAGCTCGATCCCGTAGGTATCCAGGCCACTCATATCGAAGGCAATTTCCTGAACATCCTCGAGCGTAAGGCCTTCTACAAGAACTTGAATATGTGTTTTGAGACGGCTGGCATTCGTGTGGCAGAGATGTACCTTGCCCCTCTGGCACTCGCCGACAGCGTGCTCACAGAAGCTGAGAAGCGTTCGGGCTGTGTGCTCGTTGACCTCGGTGCAGACACCACTACCGTCTCTGTCTATTCGAAGAATATCCTGCGCCACCTCGCCGTCATCCCCCTCGGAGGTAACAATATCACCAAGGATATTGCCACCCTGCAGATGGAGGAGAGCGATGCTGAGCACATGAAACTGAAATACGCCTCGGCCTTCACCGACAACAATGAAATCGACAACGACCTGAAATACTCCATCGATACGGAGCGTCAGATCGAGAGCCGTAAGTTCATCGAGATCGTTGAGGGTCGTCTGGAGGAGATCATCGAGAATGTGTGGTTCCAGGTGCCGTCGGAATTCTACGACAAACTTTTGGGTGGTATCATCCTCACAGGTGGCGGCTCGAACATGAGGAACATCGAGCGCGCCTTCACCAACCACACCCACGTCGAGAAGATCCGTATCGCTAAGTTCGTCACGCAGACCATTCTCTCCAATAACGACGATATCAAGGCCCACAACGGCATGATGAATACAGTGCTGGGCCTGTTGGTCAAGGGTGATCTGAACTGTGCTGGTGGCGAGGTTAATCCTAATGGCGACCTCTTCAGCACGAAGAGAGAACCCTCTGCCGTAGTTTCCGATTCTCGTACACCGCGCCAGGCCACTGAGATTCCGCAGGGCGTCATACGCACTGAGAATGAGAAGAAAGCAGCCGAGGAGGAGCGTCGCCGTCAGCAGGAAGAGGAAGACCGCGCCCGTCAGGAAGAGGAACTCCGCTTGAAGGAGGAGGAAGATCGCATCCGTAAGGAGAACAGTACTTGGAATAAGTTGAAGAAAGGCCTCCTAAAATTCGGTAAGACGATGATCGAAGAGGAGTGATAATGTGAAAGAGTAAAAGGTAAAAAGCAAAAAGTTAGATCCATGGACAATAACAATATTCAGATTCTGGACTTCGGAGCACCGGAGCAGGAACATAGCATCATCAAGGTGATTGGTGTTGGTGGCGGTGGTGGTAATGCCGTCAACCATATGTATCGTGAGGGCATCCATGATGTCACGTTCGTACTCTGCAACACGGACAACCAGGCACTCAACGATTCGCCTGTACCCGTTCATCTGCAGTTAGGCAAGGAAGGTCTTGGTGCCGGCAATAAACCCGAGAAGGCACGTTTGGCTGCTGAGGAGAGCATCGAGGATATCCGTGCCATGCTTTCCGATGGCACCCGCATGGCCTTCATCACCGCTGGTATGGGTGGTGGTACCGGTACTGGTGCTGCACCTGTCATCGCCCGTGTCTCTAAGGAGTTGGGTATCCTCACCGTGGGTATCGTCACCATTCCCTTCCGTTTCGAGGGCGACCGTAAGATCGACCAGGCTCTCGACGGTGTGGAGGAGATGCAGAAGCATGTCGATGCCCTGCTCGTGATCAATAACGAACGTCTGCGTGAGATTTATCCCGAACTTTCTGTGCTCGACGCCTTCGGTAAGGCTGATGATACACTCTCTGTGGCCGCCAAATCGATTGCAGAGATCATCACCGTTCACGGCCTGATCAACCTTGACTTCAACGATGTGAAGACCGTGCTCAAGGACGGCGGTGTCGCTATCATGTCCACAGGCTATGGTGAGGGCGAAGGCCGTGTGAAGAAAGCCATTGAGGACGCCCTGAACTCACCGTTGCTCAACGACAACGATATCTTCAACTCAAAGAAGATTCTGCTCTCTATCTCGTTCGCTGGCTCGAAAGATGGTCAGCAGTCGCTGATGATGGAAGAGATGAACGATGTGAACGACTTCATGGCCAAGTTCGGCAACGACTTCGAGATCAAGTGGGGACTTGCCACTGACCTCGAATTGGGTAAGAAGGTCAAGGTGACCATCCTTGCCACAGGCTTCGGCATCGAGAGCATCGACGGTATGGGCAACCACCTGAAGAAACAGAGTCAGGAAGACATCAATCGCATCGCTGCCGAGCAGGAGAAGGCCGCTGAGCGTCAGGACCGCCGTAACCGCTACTATGGTGGCGAGGGCGCCACGAAGCGCTACAAGCGTCGTCCGAACATCTATTTGTTCCGTCCCGAAGATCTCGACAACGACGATGTCATCTCTGCTGTAGAGTCGACACCTACTTATAAGCGAACGCGCGAGATTCTTGATAGCATCAACTCTCAGGCTGGAGGTGGCGAGGAGATTCTCGACTTCGATACGCCTCCCACAGAGTCGTCAGACCCCATCCAGAGTGTCATCAAGTTCTGAGTGTGCCTAGATTAGTTGTCATCCTCGTTCTCTCAGCCTATTCCCTGGGCCTTCATGCTCAGGAACTGGCCACACGGATGGCAGCCACCGACTATCACCTCTCTGCCGACGACACCCAAACCCTGGCCGTCGATGTCGAGGCATTGGCGTTTTTCAAGGACAATGAGTTCGATGGTGAGCACGTGACTGGCTATACCCTTCCGGGCTTTCGGCTGCAACCACGACTCACCTATCAGCCCCACGATGCTGTGCGCATCGAGGCAGGTGTTCATGCCTTGATCTTCAGTGGTGCGAATAAATATCCTTGTTTTGCCTATCACGACATTGCCCGATGGAAGGGCAATCAATATCAGCGTGGGGCCCATTTACTGCCTTTCCTGCGAGCACAGGCTCAGGTGGGTTGTGTGAATTTCGTCTTCGGAACGCTTTATGGTGGTGCTAATCACGGCCTCGTCGAACCCATGATGAATGCCGAGGTTAACCTCTCGCAAGACCCTGAGATGGGCTTTCAGATCCTTGTCGACAAACCCCGCTACCACCTCGATACGTGGATCAACTGGCAGAGTTTCATCTTCCGCGAAGACACCCATCAGGAGGCTCTGACCTTCGGTCTTTCGCAGCGCATCGCCCTCAACGAGCCGCAGTCGCCAATGGCCGTCTATCTCCCCATCGATATCCTCATGCAGCATCGTGGCGGCGAGATCGACTCTACCGATATGGGTGTGCAGACCTTCGACAATGCCGCCCTTGGCTTGGGACTGCGATGGCATGCCGACGGTCGTATTGTCAACAGCCTGACGGCCGAGGCCACAGGTCTTTTTAGCTGGCAGCAGTTTGGCGAGGTGTGGCCCTTCCGTACGGGCTTTGGTGCTTCGCTCACGCTCAGTGCCGATGTGCTGCGCGAGTGCCGTCTCTTTGCTACGACAGTCTGGGCCCGCGATTTCTGTACGCTCTATGGCTCCCCTTTCTTCTGCACCTATTCCACCGAGTTTGGCCGCGACTTCTCTCATGGCCTCACCTCGCACATCGGCGCCGAGTGGAGTCACACCTTCTCCCCTAGTTGTATCCTTGGCGCCAAGGTCGATACCTATCTCTGTTCCTTCGCCAACGAGTCGATGGGATTTAATTTCTCTGTCGGATTCTTCCTGCGTTGTAGCCCTCGTTTCATCTTGAAACGCTTCACTCGCTGACCTCTCAGAACAACTGCTCGAGTACGGCCAACGACTTGAGCTCTGGGAAGTTGGGCAGATGCAGTCTATAATACACTACGGCCACCTCCAACAGTCGGTCGCGCTCTTGGTGTGACAGTTTGAAGAGGTGCATCGTGGGATAGTCCATGCGCATCATCAGTTGCAGTTTCTCGGCCTCGGAGGGGTGGAGCAAATCGCGATGTATTGGCGGTGTGTTGCAAAACACACTCTCTCGCAAATCGAAGTAATCGCCCGCCTCGTAGTCGTCGAGGTTAGGGTAGAAACCCAAGAATCTGCTCAGTCGCATGAGAAACACCAGATGAAAATTGGCAAAGCGGTCTGTCTGGCTGTCGAGCCACTGTATGCTGTTGGTGATATAGTCGAAAAGCGGCTCGTTGCGCTGTTCAGATCGCAGGGCATAATACAGGAACTCGGCGATAAAGAGAGTGATGGCCAGTTTGTGGGGATGAAACGGGATGGTCGTAAAAGGCGTGGCCAGCCTGACGTCGCGCAACTTCTGCAACTGCACCTTCGGGCGCACGTCAATCTCCGTCTCGAGGATGGTCAGCGGCTGGAAGAGTTGTTTCTTTACCTTGGCATGGGTTGTCTTGGGGATGTTCACCATCAGCGACAGTCGTCCATGCGTCTTGGTGAACATATCCACGATCATTCTCGTTTCGCCGTACTTGAGAGAATGCAGTACAATGGCCTGTGTCTTCGTCAACATACTGGTTGCAAAGATACAAACAAAATGAATATTGAAGATTGAAAATTGTAGATAAATAACAGTTGTTATAGTTAAAAATAATTAATTCTATCAAAACCTCAATGTTCAATGTTCAATGTTCAATGGAAAATTTGTACCTTTGCACCCGCTAAATCGGCGACGGTCCGTTCGTCTATCGGTTAGGACGAGAGATTTTCATTCTCTAAAGAGGAGTTCGACTCTCCTACGGACTACCATTAAATCCGTCATCTGCACAGCCAAGTGCTACCGTTGTCAAGGCGGGATAAGGTGGCGGAAGCCCGCAAGGGCTGCCCAGGGCAGTTGTAGTGACGTAAGACCCACAAGCTTTAAGTAACAAATTATAATTAAACATTAAAAAATGGCAAATCACAAATCATCTGTGAAGAGAATCCGCCAGGAGAAGAAAAGGGCGCTTCACAATCGTTACTACGCAAAGACAATGCGTAACGCTGTGCGCAAACTGCGCGCTATGACCGACAAGGAAGAGGCAGTGGCTCTGTACCCGAAGGTGCAGAAGATGCTTGACAAGCTCGCCAAGACCAACATCATCCACAAGAACAAGGCCGCCAACCTGAAGTCGAGTCTGGCACAGCACATCAACAAGCTGTAAGCACACACTTATAGTTGATAGATGAAATACCGTAGCCCTTCGGGGTTGCGGCTTCTTTTTTTGTGTTTTTTTAGCAGATAAACTATGTTTATCTGAACTTTTTTTAGTACCTTTGCACGCAAAATCGAATATTTAGAAAAGATGACAGAAGAACAACTGATTCAGGAAGAGAATTATTCCGCGAGTAACATTCAGGTGCTTGAGGGCCTTGAGGCCGTGCGTAAGCGCCCCGCCATGTATATCGGCGACATCAGTGAGAAAGGACTCCACCATCTGGTTAACGAGACCGTCGACAACTCTATCGACGAGGCGATGGCCGGATATTGTACACATATCGAAGTCACCATCAACGAGGACAATTCTATTACCGTGCTTGACAATGGTCGTGGTATCCCCGTCGATGAGCACGAGAAGATGCATAAGTCGGCCCTCGAGGTTGTCATGACTGTGCTTCACGCTGGTGGTAAATTCGACAAGGGTTCCTACAAGGTGTCCGGAGGTCTTCACGGTGTGGGTGTATCTTGTGTGAACGCCCTCTCTACCCACATGATGTCACAGGTGTACCGTAATGGTCATATCTACCAGCAGGAATACGAAAAGGGTAAGCCTCTCTACGATGTGAAGATTGTGGGCGACACCGATAAGACTGGTACCCGTCAGCAGTTCTGGCCCGACGGCACCATCTTCACCACCACTGAGTATAAGTACGATATCATCGCTCGCCGTATGCGTGAGCTGGCCTATCTGAATGCTGGTATCACCATCACCCTCAGCGATCTGCGTCCTGATGAGGATGGCAAGGTGCGCGAGCCCGAGGTGTTCCATGCTAAGGACGGACTGAAGGAGTTTGTGCGCTACGTCGATCGTCACCGTACGCATCTCGTCGACGACGTCATCTACCTGAAGACCGAGAAGCAAGGTATCCCCATCGAGGTGGCTGTGATGTACAACACCGACTATTCGGAGAACATCCATTCCTATGTCAACAATATCAACACGATCGAGGGCGGTACCCACCTGGCTGGTTTCCGTGCAGCCCTCACGCGTACATTAAAGAAATATGCCGACAACGATCCGCAGATTTCCAAGCAGATCGAGAAGGCGAAGATCGAAATCGCACCCGAAGACTTCCGCGAAGGCCTTACAGCAGTGATTAGCATCAAGGTCGCCGAGCCCCAGTTCGAAGGACAGACCAAGACGAAGCTCGGTAACTCGGAGGTCGCCGGTGCCGTTCAGCAGGCCGTGGGCGAAGCCCTCGCCAACTACCTCGAGGAGCACCCGAAGGAGGCCAAGATGATCTGCGACAAGGTGGTGCTTGCCGCTACAGCCCGTATCGCTGCCCGCAAGGCTCGTGAGAGCGTGCAGCGCAAGAACCCGATGACGGGTGGCGGACTGCCTGGCAAACTCGCCGACTGCTCCAACAAGGATCCTCAGCAGTGTGAGATCTTCCTCGTCGAGGGTGACTCCGCTGGTGGCTCTGCCAAGTCTGGCCGCGATCGTCACTTCCAGGCCATCCTGCCGCTGCGTGGTAAGATCCTGAATGTCGAGAAGGTACAGTGGCACCGCGTGTTCGAGTCCGAGTCGGTCATGAACATCATCCAGAGTATTGGCGTCCGCTTCGGCGTCGAGGGTGAGGGCGACCGCGAGGCCAATATCGACAAGTTGCGCTACAACAAGATCATCATCATGACCGATGCCGACGTCGATGGTTCGCACATCGACACGCTGATCATGACGCTCTTCTACCGCTTCATGCCACAGGTAATCCAGGGCGGTCACCTCTATATCGCCACCCCGCCGCTCTACAAGTGTACCTACAAGAAGTACTCCGAGTACTGCTACACCGAGCAGCAGCGCCAGGCCTTCATCGACAAGTACGTGGCTGGCAATGGCGACGACAAGGCTCTCCACACCCAGCGCTACAAAGGTCTTGGTGAGATGAACCCCGAGCAGCTGTGGGAGACCACCATGAATCCCGAGAACCGTCTGCTGAAGCAGGTGAGCATTGAGAATGCAGCCGAGGCCGACGAGATCTTCTCTATGCTTATGGGCGACGATGTTGAACCCCGCCGCGAGTTCATCGAGAAGAATGCCACTTATGCCAACATCGACGCATAAATGTAAGATGAAAGTTGTAAGTAATTAAAGCAATAAGAAAAGTCCCGCCAATCGGTGGGACTTCTTTATTTTTAGCCGATGGTGATGTTATCAACCTCGACAGCTTCGTTGAGGAAGATCTGGGCTTGTTCCTTGAACTTAGTGGGGTTCTCGGTGGTGAGGTAACGAGTCTCACCGTTTTTGGAGCAACGCTGCTCTATCTGCGGGTGGCGCTCGAGATAGGACTGGAGGCTGCTGGCCACGTATTCGCCCTGAGAGACAATGCGCACGCCCTCGGGTAGGTATTTTAGAATCTTCGGCATGAGCAGCGGATAATGGGTGCAGCCGAGGATAATGGCGTCGATCTGGGGATCCAAAGCCATAATCTGATCGATGCGCTTCTTTACGAAGTAGTCGGCTCCGGGAGAGTCTGCTTCGTTGTATTCTACCAGGGGTACCCAGAACGGACAGGCCACACCTGAGACGGTGATGTCGGGATGCAACTTCTGGATCTCCAGATTGTAGCTCTCGCTCTTGATGGTTCCCTCGGTGGCCAATACGCCAACATGGCGCGACTTGGTGAGTGAACCGATCACCTCTGCCGTAGGACGGATGACGCCTAGCACACGACGATCGGGATCCCATTGGGGAAGGTCGCGCTGTTGGATGGTGCGCAGGGCCTTGGCCGAGGCGGTGTTGCAGCCGAGGATGACGAGGTGACAGCCCATCTCGAAGAGTCGGATCACGGCCTGGCGCGTGAACTCATAGACCACATCGAACGATCGAGGGCCATAGGGCGCACGGGCATTGTCGCCCAGATAGAGATAGTCGTATTGGGGCAGTTGCTGGCGGATGCCGTGAAGGATTGTCAAGCCACCGTATCCGCTGTCGAAGACGCCGATAGGGCCTGGCTTACTTGAGAGCATCCTGTACTAAGTGG
>Ga0310696_10001952_pt1 | contig 28349 bp, 27 predicted proteins | sample AusTroGonzalo_MG_4_FD_203885 | JGI IMG/M metagenome (GOLD analysis project Ga0310696, IMG submission 203885) | Bovine rumen microbial communities from tropical cattle in Woodstock, Queensland, Australia - Gonzalo_02 (v2) (version 2) | ecosystem: Host-associated > Mammals > Digestive system >...
GCTATCAAACTGCCCGATGGATCGATTGCTATGCAGATGTTGGACCATGTGATTGAGTTTAACCCCAACAAGATGGCTACTCTCATGGAGGGTGTTCTCAGGGATTTGTATCCGAAGTTGATCAGACTGATGGTGAATGGTAATGTGATTCGTACAGGGCAGGAACTCGACGGCAACGTGATTTTAGAGAAAGCATTGACCAGAACGTCTGAAATAAACCTGAACTACAATCAAAATTCAGTGTCGTTGACGTTCTCGGCACTGAACTACTTCCGTCCACAGCAGACTTTCTACCGTGTAAGGGTAAGGGGACTCGATGATACTTGGCGCGTGCTGACGCGCTATAACTCGGGCGGATTGGTGGATCGTTCGGGGCAGTTGCATCTACCCTTAGTGTCACTGAAACCTGGCAGTTATTTCATAGAAGTGCAGACATCGCTAGTACCCGACAAGTGGGATACGGTACCCTATGAGTGGGTTGTGAATGTGAATGAGCCTTGGTGGCGTACCACGGGTGTGCTGTTGTTGGCAGGACTGCTTTTGCTCATACTGATAGCTGTTAATGCATATTTCTATCTGAAAAATACGAAGATGCGCACTTTACGTAACAGTCAGGAACAGAATGTGATTAGGCGTATAAAGATTTTCGCTGAGCGCAGTTCGATGCTTGGTGAAGAGAAGCTTGAGGCTATACCTGAGGAGATTCACGGTATTGGCACTGACTCGCAGAACGAATTAGGGTCTGACTTTATGGATATGATGATAAAGTTGATGCCAACGGTGTTGGAGAAAGACTCCGAGCAGATGACCATGAGCGAGTTGAGCAACGTGGCTGGCATGAATGTACAGCGGTTCTATCGGATGTTGATGGCTAACATTTATAAGAATCCAAGGGGATTGGCTAAGAAGATGATGATAGCCAAAGCTGCTAACTTGTTAAAAAGTACGGATATGGGTATTCTGGAGATTTCGAATGCCTGTGGATTTGCTTCGCCAAACTTCTTCATTTCTACCTTCTACCGTGAGAAGAAAATGACACCAGAAGCCTATCGGAAAAAAAGACGTTAGTGGATGGTCATTTGATTGAAGGCTACCAATCGCCACGTGCGCATGCCCGTACCTTTATAATATACAAGAATCTGGTAACGGTTCTCCGTTTGATAGAAGTTGCCCTCTGATGGAAGAGGGTGAGAGTTACCATTATCGTCAATCCATAAATACTGATATGAATAATAGCCTTGTTTCTGGAGGATACTAGCCGTATAGAGACGATCTTCCTCGTCATATTCCATCAAGTATGTCTCGGGAACTTCGGTTGTCCAACGACCATCAATGACGATCTGCCCAGAGGGAATGACGGGCGATTTGAGTCGGTAATTCACCCAAACGTAGTCGCTGATTATGTCGTTTTCCCGATTGTCGCTGTTACGGATGTAGAAGTTGCCATTGGCGTCTTCGTCGTAGAGATAGTTTGGGCGTGGTTCGCTGATGAAAGGAAACGCCTGGTAATACTCACCATCCCACATGATGCGATCGATACCCATCGTGGGGTGAGAGGGGTCGAGAACTTCGAATTTACGGTACTCATTACCAGCATCGAAGATAAGTTCTTGACGATGCTTCCATTCGAGACCATTCTGGCTGACGGCACTCGGACGTACGTTCCATTGCCAGTTGTCCTCCCGGCAGTTTTGCATGACAACGGTCTGCAGTTGTTCTTGAGGATCTGTGACTTGCAGATTGCCATATTTCAATCCAAATTCCACTTGCTGATGGCATAGATTGGTGTCGATATCTGTATTGGTTGAGATGGCCATCGATAGGTTCATGGCTTGTTCGGTGATCATGAATTCCACAGAGGCTACCACTTCGTTGGTATCGTCGTCGATAATGCTGAGACGGTAATTACCACTGAGCTTCAGGTGACAACGTTCGTTGGGAATGGTGAGTTGGTAGTGCGTGTAAGGCACGGTAGTGTTGATGGAGCGCTCGAAATCTTCGATGACAATATTATTAAATCCCTCAAGCCAGTCGGCTTCAAAAAGTTCTTCAGAGTCGTTCCAGTCAGCCTCACAGTGTACTAAGCGATAGATGTAGCGATGGTAATCGTGTGAGAGTTCATCGAAGCCGATGTGCAAACGGTCGTTACCGTAGAGACGCATGATGGCAGGAGAAAGCCAATCCTGATTGACAACGGCCTGCAGTGATTTAATCTGCGGGTCATAGATCTTGTTCTCGGCTGTCAGTGTTAGTGGCAGAAGGAGCAGTAGTAGGATGATGGCTTTCTTCATCGGTGTGTTAGCGCTTTTCTTTGATGATACCTAGACGATAGGCATAGAGCAGTTCCTTCAAGTCGGCTACTTGGGCTCTGAGTTCTTCACCCTTGTCGGTATCGGCTACGAGCATACGGTGGGAAGACATTTCGACAATCTGTGTGGTAGATTTAATGTCGGTTTCACGCTGAATGGCATCCTGTTGAGAGGTGAAGGGTTCATGCTGCACCAACTGGAAACCACGTGAGTGATAGACGAGGGTATAGCCCGCAATACCTGTTTCGTGGTGATAGGCTTCAGAGAAGCCACCGTCGATAACCATGAGACGACCACCAGCTTTGATTGGGTTCTCACCCTTGGAGGCATGAACAGGTACATGACCATTGATGATATGACGATTCTCGCCCTTTACACCGAAAGCGTCGAGGATGCGATCGCATACTTCCTCAGAGTCGCGCAATTTGAAGTAGTTACCCTTTTCCTCCTTATAGGTTTCTTTGTCTTTCAGGAAATAACGCTCAAAGGTTGCCATCTTAGACTTGTCGAAAAGTGGGGAGTCCTGACCACACCAGAGGTAGAGGAAGAAGTCGCGGGCATAATCGCGCGAATATTCCTCGTTGGGACCAGAGAGGGCAGAACGGATAATCATACCGATATGATGCATGAGATCTTTACCGCTATATATACGTCCCGGGTAGATCTCAACCTCTTTGAGCGAACCATCGTCGTTGAGTGGACAACTGGCATGGAACAGCAAATTAGAGTTGCTGATAGTGTACATACATCCGTGGGAGAGGAGTGTACGGATATGTTTGTGTAGTTTCTCACAGATACGGAACGAATGATGGAGTTTCTGCATTAGCAAGGCCTCATCTTCGGTGAGCATATCTGGGTTCTTCGGATCGACTGTTGGGAAATGACAACTCTTCATCTCATACTCCTGCCCGTCAATGGTACAGATACCACGTTGGTAATCAATTTGAGAGAAAAGACAACGATCTTGCATCTGCCATTCGGGACGGCGCTTATAGATAGCGGCCTCCTCCTTGAACTGAATGACAGAAATAGCCTTGTGCATCTTAGCTGTCAATTGGCGTGTCTTTTCATCCATCTGGTTACCAGGTAGAATCTTAGGCATGAACTCTTCACATGGGTCATCACTATAAGCATCAAGTGCAAAGGTAGCCAAGGGTACGAGGTTGATACCATATTCCTCAATGGTAGCAAGGTTGGCATAGCGGAGACACAGGCGCAACACATTGCAGATACAGGCATTGTTGCCTGCAGATGCACCCATCCATAGAATGTCGTGATTACCCCACTGGATATCCCATGAATGATATTGGCGCAGGGTATCCATAATAATATGGGCACCAGGTCCTCGGTCGTAGATATCGCCAAGAATATGAAGTTGGTCGATGGCTAAACGCTGGATGACATTGCAGATGGCACAGATAAAGTCGTCTGCACGTCCGGTTGAGATAATCGTATCGACAATTACACTGACATATGCTGCCTTGTCGTGATCGGAAAGACTCTCGTGGAGCAGTTCCTCGATGATGTAGGAGAAATCGGCAGGCAGTGACTTACGTACTTTAGAACGGGTGTATTTTGAAGAGACATCGCGGCATACCTTGACTAGCTGGTGAATGGTGATGCGATACCAGTCTTCAATATCGGTCTCACGTGCCTTGATGATCTCGAGTTTCTGTTCGGGGTAATAGATGAGTGTGCAGAGTTCTTTTTTCTCGGACTCACGGATGTTGTTGCCAAAAAGTTCATGGACTTTTCGTTTGATGTTACCTGAAGCATTCTTAAGCACATGGCGAAAGGCCTCGCTCTCTCCGTGAATATCGGCCAGGAAATGCTCTGTTCCCTTTGGCAATGCAAGGATAGCTTCGAGATTGATAATCTCGGTTGATGCATCGGCAATCGTCGGGAACGATTGTGAGAGCAGCTGCAGGTAATGCATGTCAGTCTTTGGTGTGTTCGAAGCGTTAGTCGTCATATTTTCAAATGGTTTTTAATCTGTTTGCGAATAGTTTGCGTGAGGCGGTTGTCATTCTGAGGAAGGGGCATAAAACCTTCATCAAGTTCTGTTTGCTCTTGGAGCACTTGCATAAGACTTTCGGTGAACCCAGTGAGTCTCTTTTCGTCGAGGGCTGTTTTCAGAAGGTCGTCGTTAACAGTATCGCGATATAGTTCGCGTGTGAATTCAATCAGATGGAGCAACAAGGGCTGCTTGTTTATCTGCGTAATCATCTTTATGAGGTAGGCAGTCTCGTCACCTTGATAGTCACCAACCAATTCCTTAAGAGGGCGTGGTCGTGTATAGTTGTCAGGGAAATAAGCTGCAATACGTTCTGTATCAATCGTAGGAGTAGGAAGGTCGAGCACACTGATACCATAATCTACATAATTACGAATGTTTTCGTGTTCGGCATAGACGAGCAGACGTCGCCAGTCAATATGTTGCGGGTTGTTGACACTGCCGAGTGACATGCACCATCGACGGTCACCCATAATGCCTGCCTTGATAATAGTGGCGAGAGCCTTTATACTGGTTTCGTCAAGTTGTTCGAGAGTATCAGAATCCATGACTTTCTGATAGACAGCAAAAGTCTGTGAACACATCTGTTCTGGGGTAATGGTATTGGTGATAACGGCGTTGTGGATCTCTTCTACGCGGCGGTTCCAATTGAGTTTTAAAAAATTACTGCGTTCAAGTTTGCCTAATGTGATGATGGCATAAGCGCATACGATGGTCTCTTTTTGCCATAACCAAGTGTTAACCATTTTTTCATGGACAGGCTGTTGGTTGAGTACCCAGGGCTCAAGTTGTCCGTGCGGTGTGACTACCACTCGGGCCCCGTGATGTCGGGCACTACGAACAGCACGAGCCAACTTATGAAGGTTGCAACCATGGCAATGCAGAATGTCAGGTTTGTGCTCAGTAATCAGTTGTCTGAGATTCATCGTGCTGTCGGCCATGATGACTTCATCGAGGCTTTGTTTCATGCCTTCGGCCAACAATTTAACGTGCTGCGCTATCAGATTATCAGCTTTTGAATAGATGTGTAGTACTCTCATGGGCCAAAAGATTTTTCCAGATAATACGCAGACGATAGCCTAACAAGGTTGTTGTGGGAGTCTTCTGCTCATAGTACTTCAGGATCTCATGAGCCTGATCTTTACGGATCATGATAAAGTCGTAACGTCCTAAGACAAATTTCAGGTGTTTTCGCTCAACGACTTTTTTGAGTCGGCGCTCTGACTTGAGGAGATGGTATCGGGCATCATTATAATCTGCGAAGGTTTGCAGGGTCATACCCTTCTTCGTGAAATAACCGAGAGTCAGGTCGGCCTGTTCATCAGTAACCTCATCAATGGCCTGTAGGATATCAGTTGCCCATGGCTTCGGGCTGATGTTTGCGATAATGAGCCAATCGTACTTTGCTGCCTTAATACCTATGTTGATAGCCATTTTTTTACGGATTAGGAGACGATTAGGCTTAGGCAGAAAAGTGGTATAGAGGTGTGGGTAGTCTTCCTTCAACAGCTTCAACATGTCGGATGTATCGTCTGTTGATGTCTCATCAACGACAATCACTTCATAGCCTGGCTCATACTCCTGTGTGAGGAAGAGAGGCAGGTTCTCCCTAAGCTCTGGGGCCTGGTCGTAAACCGTCATGATGATGGAGAAACTACGTTTGTTCCTATTCATGTGCATTGAATTTGTTTAGAGTTCATCGCTCATATAGCCTATGGGCAGACGACGAAGGTTATATTGTGAGGCCATGATTTCGCCATAGGCCCCAGCAGATCGGATTGCCAGCAAGTCGCCACGTTTTGTGCCGTTGAGATCAATCTGCTTGGCAAACACATCGGTGGACTCGCAAATAGGACCAACGACATCGTATGCCTGAAGAGGTTCCTCACTGGTAATATTCTCAATCTTGTGGTATGCCTGGTAGAGGGCAGGACGGATGAGATCGGTGAAACCAGCATCGACAATGGCAAACTTCTTAATTGCACCTTTTTTTACATATAAGGTACGCGTGATAAGACTTCCACACTGAGCCACCACAGCGCGTCCGAGTTCGAAGTGGAGCGTCTGACCATTGCGCAGTTTCAGTTTCTTGGCATACGTATCGAAGTAGTCTTTGAAGTCGGGGATGGGCAAACGATTAGGATGTGCATAATCGACACCCAATCCACCACCCACATTGATATGCTCAACATGTATGCGGTGCTTTTCGAGCAGATCCTGCAGGTCATTAACACGATTGCAGAGGGCTTCGAAATCGCCCATGTCGAGAATCTGAGAACCGATATGGAAATGCAGACCTACAAACTTGACGTTCGCCATCTTCTCTGCCTCGGCAATGACTGTGAGCATATCGTTCATGTCGATACCGAACTTATTCTCGGCCAGGCCTGTGGTAATGTTTGCATGAGTATGGGCGCCTACATTCGGATTTAAACGAAAGGCAATGCGTGCCACTTTACCCTTAGCAGCAGCCAACTCATTGATTACCTCAAGTTCAGGAATGCTCTCGACATTAAAACAGAAGATTTCATTGTCAAGACCAATATTGATTTCCCAATCGCTCTTGCCAACACCGGCGAAAACAATCTTATTGTTAGGGAATCCCGCCTTGATAGAAGCTTCTACCTCACCACCACTGACGCAGTCAGCTCCCAATCCAGCTTCTCGGATGATGCGGAGCACTTTCGGATTCGCATTGGCCTTAACAGCATAGTGCACCACGAATCCCTCGTGGCGCGAAGCCTCATCGTTAATGGCGCGTAATGTCTGCCTCAATAGTTCTGCGTCGTAGTAGTAGAAGGGTGTCTGGACAGACTGCAACTTCTCTACAGGAAATTTACCTTTTGCCATAATCTTATTTGAATGTGTGTTGTGCTGTTTATACCTTTTTATTACTTATTAAATATGGTGTTGCTCAGACTCTGAAGTGCACGCTTCTTATCCTCTTCACGAATGAGGAAAGATATGTTATAGTTGGAGCCACCGTAGCTAACCATACGAACAGGAATATCCTTCATAGCATCAAGTGCGAGTGTCTCGAAACCGATATTAGACCAGTCAAGGTCGCCCACTACACAGATAATACACATGTTAGTATCAACAGTGACAGTACCATACTTCTTCAGTTCATCTACAATCTCACCCAAGTGAGAGGAGTTGTCGATACTCATCGAAACGCCTACCTCAGAAGTACAGATCATATCGATACTCGTCTGATAGCTCTCGAAGATCTCAAAAACCTTGCGCAGGAAACCTGTGGCCAACAACATGCGGCTTGATTTAATTTTGATAGCCGTGATATTATCCTTGGCAGCAATGGCCTTGATCTTGCCATACTCCGTCTTGTTGCTGATGGTAGTTCCCTCTGCGTCAGGATCCATGGTGTTGAGCAAACGAACGGGAATGCCTGCATACTTTGCTGGCTGCACACAGGTGGGGTGGAGGATTTTAGCTCCGAAATATGCCAACTCAGCAGCCTCTTCGAAGTGGAGCTGATGAACAGGTTCCGTATGATCAACCACACGTGGATCATTGTTGTGCATACCATCGATATCAGTCCATATCTGAATCTCCTCAGCATTGATGGCTGCACCGACAAGAGAGGCTGTGTAATCGCTACCACCACGCTGCAGGTTATCAACCTCACCATAAGCATTGCGGCAGATGAAACCCTGAGTCAGATAGACTTGCTGCCCTTCGTTCTCGTCGAGCAGAACGTTGAGCTTCTCTTTGATATAAGTGGGATCGGGCTCTGAGTTCTTATCCGTACGCATAAAGTCGAGGGCATTGATGAGTACAGCTTTGATACCCTGCTCTTTCATATAGTTCACCACCATGTTGGTAGAGATGATCTCGCCTTGAGCCACAATGCTCTTCTCCTCAAAGCTGGTGAACAACTCCTTGGTAAACGAACGCAGATAATCGAACTCGCCACGCAGAAATTCGCGTGTAAATTCCTTTGTCTCTTCCTTGCTGTAGAGTTCATCGACATGCTTGGCATATTTCTGTTCCAAACGGTTGATGACCTCGTTGGCTCCATCGGGATTCTTCTTATACAGATAATCGGAAATCTCAACGAGCGAGTTGGTAGTGCCAGACATAGCGGAGAGGACAACGAAGACTGGTTCACCTGACTTTGTGACCAAAGCGGTCACATCTTTCATTCTCTGTGGGGTGCCGACGGAAGTACCGCCGAATTTCATCACTTTCATATTCTTATCTGTTTTTTAAATTTCTTCTTTTTCGGAATATATGATTTTCGTCTCATCAGGATCGGGCGTATCGTCGGCAATGATAAGGTGGTGAAAGTCGTTGGTGACATTCTCCAACTTGGCATTGTGGCAACGATAGGTAATGCTGGGGTGCTCCTTAATGAGTGGCAGGTTATGCGTGCACATAACTACTGCTGTACCTTGATCAGAAATCTGGAAGAGTAAATTGATGATCTCATCAGAGGTTTCTGGATCCAGATTACCTGTGGGCTCATCGGCAAGAATTAACTTCGGGTAGTTCAAAATGGCTCTGGCAATGGCAATACGCTGCTGTTCACCACCAGAGAGTTCGTAAGGCATGCTGCCAGGGCGATCTTCCATTCCAACGGCTTTCAGCACTTTATGGATACGCTCGTCGATCTCGTCTCGTTTCTTCCAACCTGTGGCTCTGAGTACGAACTCCAGATTCTTATAGACTGTACGATCGGCCAGCAACTGGAAATCTTGGAACACGACGCCCATTTCCCTGCGCAAAGCGGGAATATCCTTATGGCGGATAGTCATCAGGTCGTAATCGAGTACAGTGGCTTCTTCTGCTTCATTGATATCAAGTTCACAGTAGAATGTACGCATCAGCGTAGTCTTTCCGGAGCCTACACGACCAATGAGATAGATGAACTGTCCTTCGTCAACTTGAAAGTTGACATCTCTCAGCACGCAGATGCCATGTCGCTGGTAGATATTGGCGTTTTTATAACTGATCAGCATTGTCTTATTTTTCTTATTTAATTTTTGTTTATTTCATTTCTCCTTTAGCCTTAGCCTCACGACGTTTCTTGTCCCACTCAGGATCATGGCGTTTGTGTAGTTCGGTAGCAATATCCTCAATACGCATACCCTTGCTTGTGAGCAAAACAATCAGGTGGTAGATCATATCAGATACTTCATACGTCAGTTGTTCGTTGGTTCCCGTACATGCCTCAATGACTGCTTCCAACGACTCTTCACCCACTTTCTGGGCAATGCGCTTCACACCATCTTTGAAGAGTTTGGTGGTATAGCTTCCCTCAGGCATCTGCTCATGACGCAGGTTGATGAAGTCCTGTAGTTCTGTCAGGAAGAGCAGGGGATTGCTCTCGTTGGTTTCGCCCCAACAAGTGTCTGTTCCCGTATGACAAGTGGGGCCATCAGGCGTGGCCTTTACCAGCAGCGTGTCGTTATCACAATCCACTTTGATATCCACGAGGTGGAGGAAGTTGCCTGATGTCTCACCCTTAGTCCACAGACAGTTACGGCTACGACTCCAGAAGGTGACTTTCTTTGTGTCGAGGGTTTTCTGATAAGCCTCTTCGTTCATGTAGCCTAACATCAGCACATTTTTCGTACTGGCGTCTTGAATGATGGCAGGAACGAGTCCTCCGCATTTCTCAAAATCTATTTTCATTATATTCTTACATTAATTCCTTCTGATCTTAAATACTGTTTGAGTTCGGGGATGGGTATCTCTCCGAAATGGAACACTGAGGCTGCGAGGGCAGCATCCGAATGGCCTTCGATAAAGGTATCACGGAAATGCTCCTTACATCCAGCTCCACCACTGGCAATGATGGGGATAGAAAGGTTGTCTGCCAATTCGCGGAGCGCCTCATTTGCGTAGCCTGCCTTCACTCCGTCGTGGTTCATCGAGGTAAAGAGAATCTCTCCAGCACCACGTTCTTGAGCCTCGTGGGCCCATTCAAAGAGACCACGTTCTGTGCGTTCACGTCCTCCTTTCAGGTAACAATGCCAACCATCTTCATCCAATCTTGCATCGATGGCACAAACACAAACCTGAGAGCCGAAACGATTTGTAATCTCATCGATTAGCTCCGGACGACGGATGGCAGCGCTATTTACGCTCACCTTGTCGGCTCCAGCATAGAGCAGACGCTCGACATCGGCCAACTCGTTGACACCACCGCCAACGGTGAAGGGAATATTGATCTCTTGAGCTACACGTGTGACCATCTCAGTAAAAGTCTTGCGACCCTCGAAACTGGCAGTGATATCCAGAAAACACAATTCATCGGCACCTTGCTCACTATAGGCTTTTCCCAGTTCAACAGGATCACCCGCAGAGCGAAGATTTACGAAGTTCGTGCCTTTGACAGTCTCACCGTCTTTGACATCCAGACAGGGTATTATGCGTTTTGCCAGTCCCATAACTCTTTCAGATTAATTCTACCTTCATAAATAGCTTTACCGAAGACGACGGATGGTATGCCAGCCTCGTTGAGAGCCATAATGTCTTCTTTAGAAGAAACTCCTCCGCTGGCAATCAGATGCAGTTCGGGATACGCTTCCATGATCTGACTGTAGAGACCGATGGCAGGCCCTGCCAAAGTTCCATCCTTGCTGATTTCTGTGCAAAGCACATTCCGAACGCCAGCATCCACATACTTCTTTAAGAAGGGTAGGAGATCTTCACTCGAGTCCTCTTTCCATCCGTTAATGCTAATCTTTCCATGTCGCACATCGGCGCCTAATATCATGCGCTCGGCACCATATTTATCCAACCAACCAAGAAAGAGGTCTGGATGCGTGACGGCAATCGAACCAATAGTCACCATCGATGCACCGGCATCAAAGGCTTTTTCAATATCCTCATCTGTCTTGATGCCTCCACCAAAATCTACAATGAGATTTGTTTCTTTGGTAATGCCTTTCAGTACAGCTTCATTGACAATATGTTTGGATTTGGCGCCATCGAGATCGACCACATGCAAACGTCTGTAACCGATTTGCTCAAACTCTTTGGCAACTTCGGCAGGATCGTTGTGATAGACGGTCTTCTGTTCGTAGTCGCCTTTCGTCAAGCGTACACACTGACCGTTGATAATATCTATGGCAGGAATCAGTTCTATCATAATTCGAGGAAGTTTTTAAGAATACGTTCACCTACCTTTCCACTTTTTTCAGGATGAAATTGGCAGGTGTAGAAATTGTCCTTGTGCATCGAAGCTGAGTAGGGTAGGATATAGTCGGCTGTAGCAATGGTTTCCTGACAAAGGGGTACATAGTAACTATGAACGAAATACACGTACCCACCCTCAATACCCTCCATCAGAGGTGACTTTGTGTCATAAAGTTTATTCCATCCCATACAAGGCACTTTTTCTTCATGCTTCTCTGGCTGGAAACGTTTCACCTCTGCATCGAAAATCCCAATACAGTCGGCATTACCCTCCTCTGAATGTTTGCAAAGCAACTGCTGTCCCACACATATACCGAAGACTGGTTGTTTCAAATCCCGAATCACTTCGTCGAGCCTGCGGGCTTTCAGATATTCCATTGCTTCTGCTGCATGACCTTGTCCGGGAAAGAGAACACGGTCTGCTTGACGGAGAGTTTCTGCATCATCTGTCAGTATCGGCTCAATACCCATTCGTCTCAGAGCATTGATTACTGAGTAGATGTTTCCTGCATTATATTTTACGATGGCTACATTCATGAGAAGATAATCGTCTTGTTTTTATAAGTCAATATCTTACGCTGGATATGCTTAGACACAGCGTGTGAAAGCACAATCTTCTCAAGATCCTTGCCCTTCAGCACCAGACTCTCAGGTGTATCCTTGTGCGTGATGCGCGTCACGTCCTGTTCGATGATAGGACCGGCATCGAGTTCTGCCGTTACGTAGTGGCTGGTAGCGCCGATGATCTTCACACCACGCTCGTAGGCCTGGTGATATGGTTTTGCACCAATAAAGGCTGGTAGGAAAGAGTGATGGATATTGATAATGTGATGCGGATATTCCGCGATCATCTCGTCGGAGATAATCTGCATATAACGGGCTAACACAATGAAAGAAATATCCTCTTTCTTCAGTAATTCCATCTCAGCAGCTTCTACCTCGGCCTTATTGGAGTGGTCTTTCTTTATACTCCATACGTAATAGGGAATACCAAACTGGTCGGCCACATAGCGCAGATCCTCATGGTTACTCACGATGCAAGGTATGTCGCAGTTGAACTCGCCGGCCTTCCAGCGCGCCAGAAGGTCATAAAGACAGTGACTCATTTTCGAGACGAAGATTGCCATACGCGGACGCTTGTCGCTGTAATAGAGGCTGAACTTCATCTGGTAACGCTGGGCATAGAGCGTCGTAATGTAGTCGTAAAGCTTGTCACGTGGAATCAAGAATCCGTCAAGTTCCCATTCTATTCTCATAAAGAACATACCATCTACCTTATCCACATATTGATCGAGATAAACAATATTTCCTTTGTTGTCCGTAATAAATTTCGTTACCTCCGAGATGATACCCTGTTGGTCAGGGCAGTGAAGGAGCAAAATTGCTGTTGTTTCCATCTGTTTTCTTTGTACTTTGAAATTTCAAGGCGCAAAGGTACAAAAAAAGATTGGTATTAAGTGACTAATTTGTAAGAAATCGTAATTATAACCTTAATTTCTTTAGAAATTATGTATTTTTATTCTTCTTTACTGTCTGCACTGCGCAAAATAATACTTGTTGCACCAATAGTGAATAGTGTGCCGTCTTCAATAACACGACGTTCCTTTGGAGATAATTCTACGTTATCAACGAAGGTGCCAGTATTACTGTTGTTATCTTTTAAAGTGTATTTGAGATTTCCGCGTTTGTCACGCCCAACGGTAATTGTGCAATGGTTGAGATCTACACTGGGATCAACAGTATCGAAGGCTGTGTTGGCAGGATTACCTTTCTGATAACGACCAATCACATTGTCGCCCATCCGTAGTGGAATGACCTGTTTGTAGTGGAAAACATTCTCGATAATGACGATAGAACCACAACCCTGTTCATTGGCTTTCTCGTCAAGTCTTTCATCCTTCTGACGGTCGCGAAGTTTACTCACACCAATTCGAATACCGAACTCTTTACCACAGTCAGGGCATTTAAAGACCAACGACTGGCCTTCAGCATATTTAGTTTCATCAAAAGTGATGTATTGGTCACATTTCGGACAGCGTACTCTTTTCATGATCAGTTGAAATGATAAACCCAAGCTTCCCTTAATTCTTTATATTTATGAATGGTCTGAAGGGCAATATAAGCATCATTGGGTGTCGGATAATTTCCGTAAATGACGCGACGGACATCTTTATGCATATATACTTCCACGCTGTCAAGACCTTTCTGTTTTAACATGTCAATAAACATCTGGGCATTCTGCTGACTTACATAGCTTGCCAAAACAATGCAATACCCTTTGTTTACAGAAATTGTATCAGCCTTCTTTACAATCTGTATTGTGTCTTTTTTTAGAATTGTATCGACTTTAATAGGTGCCTTTACAATGTCAGTCTTTTTAATTTCAATCTTACTGGTGTTTGTATCTTTAGACATCATCCCAAACAGAATATTACTGTTAATATTACTGATAGTACGTGTCATCATCTCCGTCTTGCCTGTTGGGAGTGTTAGAACAAAAATCGCCAGTAAGATAGCGGCAACTGCCACTGTGTTACGGATCCACGAGAACTTAATTCTGACAACATCCTCTTCTTCATCTTTTTCCTGTATGCTTTCTGGCGCATCAAGATTAAATATTCTGGTTGTATAATCTTCTTCCTGAACTTTATTGGCTGATACGGACGAGGCAGTTGCCTTAACCAGAGGTTTCATTTCAAAGGATCCCAAACCATAGAGATTAGGACTGAGTATGCCTGCTTCACAAGGAGTGAATAGATAGTTGCCTTCGTCGTTTAAGGCAAGCACACCAATATCATTTAATTCATATACTCCTTCTGTCTCTAAGTGCATTTTCAACTCGTTAACCTCATCTTCGATGCGCTGGAGAGCTTCAGGATAACTGATGTCATAAGCTTCAACGTATGATTGGGCCAATAATGAGTCGTTGATCTTGAGTTGGGGATTAAAACCAAGCGTGCGCAATGGTGGCAAGAACATTTGATCGTCCTCGTCATAGTGCGCACTGACATAATGCGCCATAAAACCACCTAATTCGGGGACAATGACACAGTCGTTGCTCAGCAGAAGTATCTCAATATGCCTTTCTAGCTCAATCACGTGTGCAAAAGTAATGCTTTTTTGTGAAATATACAAATAAAAGAAACTTAAAATGTCCATAAAATGATTTTTTTGCAGTATCTTTGCACCAAAAATCTGAACGATGGAATATATCAAAACGGAAATAGAGGGTGTCTATATCATAGAACCAAAGGTTTTTAATGATGCCAGAGGTTATTTTATGGAGGCTTGGAAACTACAAGAGTTTAATGAGCATATTGGGAAGGTGGACTTTATCCAAGACAATGAATCAAAGTCTTCTTTCGGTGTTTTGCGTGGTCTGCATTACCAAAAAGGTGAATTCTCTCAAGCAAAACTTGTGCGCGTCATAAAAGGTAAGGTGCTAGATGTGGCTGTGGATATCCGCAAATCAAGTCCTACTTTTGGTAAACATGTAATGGTAGAACTGAGTGAAGATAATAAGCGTCAGTTTTATATTCCGAGAGGCTTTGCCCATGGTTTTCTTGTGTTGAGTGAGGAGGCCATCTTTACATATAAGGTTGATAATCCTTATGCTCCACAGGCTGAGGCTGGTATCCGATGGAATGACCCCAACCTCGGTATAGAGTGGCCTATTGATTTTTCTAAGGTTCAGACGAGTGAGAAAGATTTGAAGCAGCCCTTCTTTAAAGATGCAGAAGTGTTTGATTAACAATTTATTATTATATAGAAATGAATATCGCAATTGTAGGAACTGGTTATGTAGGTTTAGTGTCAGGAACATGTTTCGCTGACACTGGTGCAAATGTAACATGTGTAGATGTTGATGAGAAGAAAATTGAGCGCCTGAAGAATGGTGATATACCCATTTATGAGCCAGGTCTTGACGAACTTGTTAAGAAGAATGTGGCTGCAGGACGTTTAAAGTTTTCGACAGATCTGGCCTCTGTTCTTGATGATGTTGAAATCGTATTTTCTGCAGTAGGAACACCTCCTGATGAGGATGGTAGTGCCGACTTGAAGTACGTGTTACAAGTTGCTAAGACCATCGGTGAGAATTTGAAGAAGTATGTGGTCGTTGTTACTAAATCGACAGTTCCTGTTGGTACTGCCAAGAAAGTACGCAAGGCCATTGAGGATGAATTGGCAAAGCGTGGTGTTGATATTGAGTTTGATGTGGCTTCTAATCCTGAGTTCTTGAAAGAAGGTAACGCCATAAAGGACTTTATGTCACCAGATCGTGTGGTTGTGGGTGTTGAGAGCGAGCATGCCAAGAAGGTGCTTACTAAACTCTATAAGCCATTTACGATCAACAACTTCCGCGTGATCTTTATGGACATTCCTTCTGCCGAGATGACCAAATATGCTGCTAACTCCATGCTCGCTACGCGTATCTCATTTATGAATGATATCGCTAACCTTTGCGAGCGCGTGGGGGCAGATGTTAATATGGTACGCGCGGGAATAGGTTCTGACACACGCATTGGACGTAAGTTCCTCTATGCTGGTTGTGGTTACGGTGGATCCTGCTTCCCCAAAGATGTGAAAGCACTTATTAAGACGGCTGATCAGAATGGCTATTCGATGGAGGTGCTGAAAGCCGTGGAGCGTGTGAATGAGAAGCAGAAGAGTGTACTTTTTGAGAAATTAGTGAAGGCATTCGGAAGTGAAGAGGCTCTGAAAGGTAAGACCATCGCTATGTGGGGACTGTCATTCAAGCCTGAGACTGACGATATGCGCGAGTCCACAGCTCTTGTGATGATTGATAAACTATTGGCTGCAGGATGTACTATACGTGCATACGATCCTATTGCAATGGATGAGTGTAAGCGCCGAATTGGCGATACAGTGACTTACTGTCGTGATATGTACGACGCTGTGCTTGATGCTGATGCCTTGTTGTTGCTTACGGAGTGGAAAGAGTTCCGTCTGCCAGGATGGGGTGTTATTAAGAAGGCTATGAAACGTCCGCTCGTTATCGATGGTCGTAATATTTTTGATTCGGAAGAACTGGATGAGAACAACTTCGAGTATCACTGCATTGGTAAGTGAATGAGGAAACCAACTACTATATTGCTTTTGACTGCTGTCCTGACACTATTCTGTAATTGTCAGGGCAGCAAGTCGGAGGCTCCTTCTGAAGACAGGGGGGCAAAAGAGATGCTCCAGGGTGTCTGGGTGGAAGAGGAGAGCGGTGATGTGTCTATGCGCATCAAGGGCGATTCTATCTTCTACACTGATTCTACGAGTATGCCTGCTTATTTCAGAATTATAGGTGACTCTTTGGTAATGGGATCCGGGACTTCGTATGCTATTGTAAAACAGACACTGAACTTATTTTGGTTTATGAATCAGAACGGCGATGTGGTTAAGTTGCAGAAAAGTAATGATCCTGTTGATGAGACAGAGTTTGTGCATGATACACCTCAAATTATGACTTATACTCATCAGGTGAAGACTGATTCGGTAGTGATGTATAATGGTGAACGTTATCATTGGTATATTGCCATCAACCCTACGAAATATAAGGTCGTAAAGCGAAGCTACAATGATGACGGAATAGAAGTTGAGAATATCTACTATGATAATATTATGCACGTTAGCGTTTTCCAAGGTGCACGTCGCCTTTTTTCATCCGATTTCCGAAAACAGATGTATGCCAAACTGGTGCCTGATAGTTTCTTGAATGAGGCCATTTTGGTGAATATGGAATATAATCGTGCAGATGCTCAGGGATTATATTTCAATGCAACATTATGTGTTCCCGACGGTGCAAGTTGTTATTTGGTTGAAACATGCATCAGCTACATGGGTCAGATGACCATGCAGGTAGTGGAATACTAATACCTTTTATTCTTCCAACCAAGCGTCGAGTAACATTCTGGCAATTGATAGCTTTTCTGGAATATTGGGCAAGTTGTCCTTACGGAACCAGCCACCTTTGGCGATTTCACTCGCTTGGAGATGGATATCGCCCGATACATAGTCTGCATTAAAACCTACCATTAGTCCACAAGGGTAGGGCCAGGGTTGAGAACCGAAATAACGGATGTTGGTGATGGTGACACCAGTTTCTTCGAGGGCTTCGCGGGCCACGGCTTCCTCTAGTGTTTCACCAGTCTCAACAAAACCAGCTACTAATCCGAAGAAATCACGTTTAAAGTTCTTGGCTCTCACCAACAACACCTCATCTCCTTTATGAATGAGTACAATGACAGCTGTAGCCAACTGAGGCCAGATTTCCTTTCCACACTCTGTGCATTTCTTAGAGATATCGGTATCCATGCGCATGGGGGCTCCGCAGACACCACAGTATTTGGTATTTTGATCCCAATAGAGAAGTTCCTGGCATTTTCCGCCTTTCAGATAGAGGGAGTGTTCAAGTTTGTAGAAGCTCTGGCGCAGGCCGCACATCTCGTAGTGGGGATTGTCTGTGACGGGGGCGTCGATGCGGTAGGTCTTTACGGCAGTGCCGTCAGCCATGGGGGTGATGTTCATCACGTTAGTCCATGGCTTCACTTCGGTAGGGGGCTCTTCCTGAAGGGGGATGGTATAGCTGTCGTCGGACAGTTTCTCAAGCAACAGGTCTTCTTTACAGAATACGAAATAATATGTTTTCATCGGTTGAAGAGTATTTTGCGGTCGCGTTCGAGGGCGGGCTTTGTCCATGCCTCGGGGACGAATCGCCAGTTGTGGTTTGGTTGGGGATTAACCGTTCCTTGACGTTCGATCTCCTTCATGAGATAATGGCGCTGATCGAGATCGCTACAGTAAATGACGCGACTGACGAGCGAATCTTTGGGTATGCCAGCTCCGACGGTAAGCAACTCGCCACCGCCATTGGCGCGATAGCTGTTCATGGCTACCTTGTACCATTTGTGCTCGTCGAAGGGCTCGCCATGACTCATGCCGAGGATGTGCACCTTCTGACCGTCGGGCTTGGTGACATCGACCTCGTAGTCGATGCCGCAGGCTGAGTCGAAGTTGAAGGTCATATTCTTGAAGCCTGCGCGTTGCTGGTCTTCGCTCTGGTCGTCGCGGAGCAGCATGATATGGTCGTCGGGCGACTGCATCTGATTGGTCCAGAGGTCGTAGCTCATCTCGAGGTGCTTGCGGATTTCCTCGCCTGTCATGCGGAGCACGAGGAGCAGGTTTTCGAAGCGGTAGAGCTTGAACATGTCGCCCACGGTGATATCGCCTGCCTGAATGGTGGCATTGAACGACAGGGGGGCGGTGAAGGAGATGTCGGCACCGGTAATCTGCAACTGGAGGTTGTGGATGAGGTCGGTGAAGGCGGCATTACCGAAGAAACAGTCTCGCGTGGTGATGGCGTTCTCAAAACGGCCAATCCTTCGATCGACATAGGTCTTCACGGCATCGATATCCTTCTGGAAATGAGCCATCATCTGCTCGTCGATCTGCTCGTCGAGTATGTTGACTATCTGGCCCTTGATGTCCTTCTTGGTAAGTCGGCCGGATTCGTAGGTAAGCTGGATATCAGCCTCGGCTACATTCTTGACATAACAGGAGGGGTCGATGATGAGCACCTGCTGACCTTCGACATTGGTAATCCACTCGTTGTGGACTTGGTGGTCGTGGCCGAAGAAGATGATATCGAAGCCGGGCACCTCGCGGGCAACAGCTGCCGTGGCGTTTTCCTCGTAGGTGTCGGTCTTGATGCCACCGTCCATGCCTGAGTGGAAGAGACCGAAGATGAGGTCGGGGCGCTCTACTTCCTTGATATACTTCACCCATTTCTTAGCGCAGCCGACCATCTCTTCAAACTCGATGCCCTTCCAGACGTTCTCTGTGAGCCAGTTGGGGATGGCAGGGGTGAGCATGCCGATGATGGCAATCTTGACTCCATCGATGTAGTGGATAGAGTAAGGTTGGAGGCCCGTATAGATGTTTTTGGGGTGGGCCGACCCGTCGGAGCCGGCATGGACGATGTTGGCGCCCAGCAGTGGACAGCGCACCTCACGGATCCACTTGTCGTATACCTTATGGCCGGGCTCGATGTCATGGTTGCCTACGGTCTCGGCATCGTACTGCATATAGTTGATGACCCGGGCAGCAAGGTTCTCGTCCTGAGGCATCACGTAGTTGGTCCAATAAACGCAGGGCTGGCCCTGAAGGATGTCGCCATTGTCGATGAGCAGCAGATTCTGAGGGCCGAACTTTTCGCGTTCCTTATTTATATAAGTATTGGCGCGTACAAGGGTGCCTTTTAGGGGTTTCTTCTCCATAAAGTCGTAAGGGAAGAAATGGCCGTGAACATCGCTGGTCTCAATGACTTTGAAGCGGACGGTTTTAGATGATGTCTGGCCTGAGACAGCTGTGACAAAGCATAGTAATACTATGGTTGTAAGGATGTTTTTTATCATTGGTTTTCGTTTTTTCGGCAAAGTTACAACTATTATTCCAAACTGCCAAACTTTTTTCGTGTTTTAGGCACACTTTTTGCTGCTTGTTTTTTAGATAAATAATAGAAAAAGGAGGGTAACATTATGGCATTTATAGATTATTACAAGATTTTAGGCGTAGATAAGTCGATTCCGCAGAAGGATGTGAAGAAGGCATACCTGAAGCGAGCCAAGCAGTTTCACCCGGATCTGCACCCCGACGACCCGAAGGCACAGGCGAAGTTCCAGGCGCTGCAGGAGGCTTACGATGTAATAGGCGACCCTGAGAAACGTAAAAAGTACGACCAGTATGGTGAGCAGTGGAAACAGGCTGACCAGTTTGGTGGCTTTGGCGGTGGTCAGGGTGGTGGAAATCCCTTTGGCGGCTTCGATTTCTCCAGTTTCACAGGAGGTGGCTTTAGTTCATTCTTCGAAGACCTCTTCGGTCGTAGAGGTAAGGAAGGTGGTGGTTTTGGAGGTTTCCAAGGCTTTTCGTCAGGAGGTTCAGGGTTCGGACGTCAGTCGAGAACAAATACAGGTGAGATGAATGCTACGGTTAGCATTGACCTTTATACTGCATTGTTGGGTGGTGAGGTCATGATTACCCTGTCGAACGGCTCAAGGGTTAAGATGAAAATCAAACCAGAAACACAGCCAGGTACGAAAGTTCGTTTGCGTGGTAAGGGATATGACCGAGGAGATGGTACCTTTGGTGACCTGATCATTACCTATCAGGTTAAACTTCCCACAAACCTATCCGAACGTCAAAAAGATTTAATTAGAGAAATGAAGGGAGCGTAGTTAACGTTCCCTTCATTATTATTTCAAGAAAGCCTCGGCACGTTGCAAATCTTCGGGGGTATCAATACCTACAGTCTCTACATCAGTTAGCCCCACGCGGATGCGATAACCATTCTGCAACCATCTGAGTTGTTCGAGACTTTCGGCTTTTTCAAGACTGCTTTGTGGTAGTTTCGTTACCTCGGCAAGCACCTCCCGACGGTAAGCGTATATACCCAAGTGTTTTAAAAATGGATATTCATCGAACCACTCATTTCGTTCTTTACCTCTTATATATGGTATGATGTTACGGCTAAAGTAGAGAGCGAATCCGCGATTGTCTGTAACGATCTTCGGTGAGTTTGGGTTCTCTACACCTTCCATTGAGTCAAAGGGTTTCCCGAGGGTTCCAATCTGAGTCTCCTGGTTGTCGAAAAGGTGCATAAGCGTCTCTATCTGCGAGGGTTGAATAAACGGTTCATCACCTTGTACGTTGATGATCACGTCGGCACTTGAACCAATTTTCTCTACTGCTTCCTGGATACGATCAGTACCACTTTTATGGTCGGTACGGGTCATGACGGCTCTGCCGCCAAAAGCTTCGACAGCCGCGAAGATACGCTCATCGTCAGTAGCTACGTATGCCTCGTTGAGCACTTTTAACACCTGCTCATATACTCTCTGTATGACAGTCTTTCCGCCGAGAACTGCCAGCGGCTTGCCCGGGAAGCGCGTTGAAGCGTAGCGGGCTGGGATGATGGCAATAAACTTCATAACGGTTGCAAAGGTAATAAAAAAATGCAGTAAAATACGCATTATATCGTTAAATTATGTACAAGCATTTGGCAATGTCGGAAATAATCTGTAAATTTGCGGTGTAATTAAAACAGACCATACGTCAATGAATAAATATATTTTTTCAATTCTCATGATATTGCTCCCAATAACAATGGGAGCCCAAAAAATCACACTCGGTTCTACGACAACGAAGGACGGAGGCGAATATAGTGGTGAAATGTCGGCAGGAAAACCACACGGAAAGGGAAAGACCGTCTATAAGAATGGTAATACCTATGAGGGAGAGTACGATAAGGGTAAACGACAAGGTTATGGTATCTATACTTTCTTTGACGGTGAAAAATACGAAGGAGAATGGTTTCAGGATCAACAGCACGGACAAGGTATTTATTACTTTTCAAATAATAACCGTTATGAGGGTCTATGGTTCAGAGACTATCAACATGGTCATGGCGTGATGTACTACTATAACGGTGATAAGTACGATGGCGATTGGAAACAGGATAAACGCTCAGGAAAAGGGGTTTATACCTTTGCCGGTGGCGCCTTATACAAAGGTGATTGGCTCAACGATAAGCGACATGGAAAAGGTTTCTTTGACTGGGGCGACGGCTCCACTTACGATGGCGATTGGAAGGATAATCTGCGATCGGGTACTGGTACTTATAAGTATGCTGATGGTGATAGTTATACAGGTCAGTGGTCAAACGATCAGATGCATGGTCGAGGCATTTATAAGTTCCAGAATGGTGATGTCTATGAAGGAGATTATGAAAACGGTGCTCGTACAGGTTCTGGCATATTCAAATATGCCAACGGTGATAAATACACCGGACAGTTTGCCAATGGTGACAAACAGGGACAAGGTACGATTGTTTGGAAGAACGGCGACACTTATGTTGGTCAATGGAAATCCGATAAACAGCATGGTAAGGGCAAACTGACAAAAAAGAATGGTGACACTGTGGAGGGCAGTTTCCAAAACGGTCAACCCCATGGAGAGTGTATTGTGCGCTTTTCTGATGGCTCTAAGTTCAAAGGTATCTTTAAAAACGGCAAGCGTAATGGTGCCGCCATTGAGGAAGATAAAGACGGTAATCGTTTTGAGGGCGTATATCAAGACGATGTGCGCGATGGAGAGTTCGTTGAGAAAGACCGTAATGGTACTATTACCGCTCGTGGTGTCTATACCCGTGGACACAGACAAGAACAGAAATAAAACATTTCTTTAATTATACTTCATATATGATTATCGATTCTATTGACAATTTGTCCAAGTACGTAGAAATGAACCCGATGTTTGCCGAGGTGGTGGAATACCTGAAGCATCATGACTTCGGTATGATGGAAGAGGGAAAATATCCCATCAAGGACAATGACTTGTTCGTTAACCTTCAAGTGGTAAAACAGCGTACAAAGGAAACAGCCTTCATAGAAACGCATATTAAGATGATCGACATCCAAATTCCTATCTCGTGTGACGAAACTTACGGTTACACGCCGTTGGAAGAATTGCCAGACGCAACGTACGACGCAGAGAAGGATATGACGATTTATGAGGGCGTCAATCCCAAAGAATATGTGACATTGGCACCAGGTATGTTTGTGATCTTCTTCCCTCAGGACGGTCATGCCCCTTGTATCATTGATGAACCCGAGATAAAGAAAGCAATATTTAAAGTAAAAGCATAAGACTATGGCAACTAAGAAAACAACTACAACGAAAAAGCCCGCAGCCAAGAAAGCTGCGGCTCCGAAGAAAGTGAAACAAGCCGAGCCCCAGCATATCGGACTCGTACGTAATGACGGTTGGCTGGAACCCTTTGAGGGCGCCATTCGTGGTCGTCATGACCACGCCCTGTGGAAGTTGAGTGTGCTGACACAGAATGGTAAGAAGACACTCTCTGACTTCGCCTCTGGTCATCTCTACTTTGGACTCCACAAGTTGGCTAAGGGTTGGGTGTTCCGTGAGTGGGCACCTAATGCAACGGACATCTATCTGATTGGTGACTTTAACAATTGGCAGGAGACTGATAAGTACCGCTGCAAGCGCATTGCCGGTACAGACAACTGGGAGCTGAAACTCCCCGAGAAAGCCATGAAGCACGGCCAACTCTATAAGATGAAGGTGCATTGGAATGGTGGCGAGGGTGAGCGTATTCCTGCGTGGTGCCGTCGTGTGGTTCAGGACGACAATACGAAGATATTCTCTGCTCAGGTCTGGAATCCAGAGAAGAAATACGAGTTCAAGAAGAAGAACTTCAAGCCCAAGAAGAATCCGTTGTTGATTTACGAGTGTCACGTGGGTATGGGACAGGATGCCGAGAAGGTGGGCACCTATACCGAGTTTAAGGATAACGTGTTACCTCGCGTCATCAAGGACGGTTATAACTGCATCCAGGTGATGGCTATTCAGGAGCATCCTTATTACGGATCGTTCGGATACCACGTATCAAGTTTCTTTGCACCGAGTTCTCGTTTTGGAACACCTGAGGAGCTGAAGGAACTGATCGATACGGCCCATAAGAACGGCATCGCTGTGATTATGGATATCGTTCACTCGCATGCTGTGAAGAACGAGGTGGAAGGTCTGGGTAACCTGGCTGGCGATCCTAACCAGTTCTTCTATCCTGGCGATCGTCATGAGCATCCGGCTTGGGATTCACTCTGCTTCGACTATGGTAAGGACGATGTGCTCCATTTCCTGCTCTCTAACTGTAAGTACTGGCTCGAGGAGTTTAAGTTTGACGGCTTCCGCTTCGATGGTGTGACCTCCATGCTGTATTACTCGCATGGACTGGGAGAGGCCTTTGGAGGTTATGGTGACTATTTCAACGGGCATGAGGACGACAATGCCATCTGCTATCTGACGCTGGCTAACTGCCTGATCCACGAGGTGAACCCCAATGCCATCACCATTGCTGAGGAAGTATCGGGTATGCCAGGATTGGCCGCTAAGTTTGAGGACGGTGGCTATGGCTTCGACTATCGTATGGCCATGAACATACCTGACTATTGGATCAAGACCATCAAGGAGGTGCGCGATGAGGATATCAATGTAACCAGCATATTCTGGGAGGTAAAGAACCGTCGTCCCGACGAGAAGACCATCTCTTACTGCGAGAGCCACGACCAGGCACTCGTGGGTGATAAGACCATCATCTTCCGACTGATTGATGCCGATATGTACTGGCACTTCGCCAAGAAGGATGTGAACGATCTGGCCCAACGTGGTATCGCCCTGCACAAGATGATCCGACTGGTGACCTGTGCTGCTATCAATGGTGGTTACCTGAACTTCATGGGTAATGAGTTCGGACATCCTGAATGGATCGACTTCCCACGTGAAGGTAATGGTTGGTCGTATAAGTATGCCCGTCGCCAGTGGAACCTGGTTGACAACAAGGATCTCTGTTATCATTGGTTGGGAGACTTCGATCGTGAGATGCTGAAGACCATCAAGACGGTGCGCAATTTCCAGGATACACCTGTGGTTGAGATCTGGCACGACGAGGGCGACAAGGTACTCTGCTTCATGAGAGGCGACCTCGTGTTTGTGTTCAACTTCTCACCAAACCGCAGCTATACCGACTATGGCTTCCTGGTGCCGACAGGCAGTTACGAAGTGGTGCTCAACACCGACTCGAAGGATTTTGGCGGTAATGGCTTTGCCGACGACACGATCACACACCTGACGAACTATGACCCGCTTTACGTGCAGGATCACAAGGAGTGGCTGAAACTCTATATCCCAGCACGTTCGGCTGTTGTTTTGAAAAAGGTATAATATGAATTATAACAGACGAAATAAGAACGGTAGCACGCTCACTATCCAAGTGATGTGTGCTATTGTTTTTGTGTTGTTTTCGCTGAGTTGGCTCTATTTCTTTCAGGCTGATGTGATGGCCATGACGCAACATACGTTGAGCGGTGGTTTGACACATTATAATCCTGTGGTAGGGGCCATCATTATTACGAGTTTGCTTTATATTCTCCAAATGGTGGTCTATGCCTTTACTCGTCTGAAGAAACGCACCCATGCACTGACGTATTTCCCTTCGATGTTGATACTGGCCTTACTGACTGATGTGAGTCAGCAGATAGTTGGCGATGGTGATGTCGGTCATACATTATCATGGTGGTTAGTAATCCTTATCTTTATTCTATGGATTGGAATCGTCTTTTTTACTCGTATTATACAACAGGTGGAGAACGACGATGACTATTCTTTCTTTTCACAACCAATGTGGATTAACATGCTTATCATGTCTCTGTTGATGATGGGTGTGGCCTGGATCGGAAACACGAATGCAGTATTCCATTACCGCATGAAGATTGAATCTGAATTAGCTAGGGGTGCTTATGACAAAGCGCTGGAAGTTGGTAAGAAATCATTAGAGAGTGATGCCCATCTCATGATGCTTCGCATGTATGCCTTAGCACGTAATGATGCTATGGGTGAACGTCTGTTCGAATACCCTGTCTCAGCCACAAGTTCTGAGATCCTTCCCACCAATGGTAAGTCACATTTGCTGCTTTGCTCGGAAGATAGCGTATATAAATTCCTTGGCGCACGGCCTGCTGAGCTGATGGAACCAGAGCGTTATCTGAAGATGTTGCTGCGACGTGATTCCGTGCCGCGCAGAACGATAGGCGACTATTTGCTATGTAGTTATCTGATAGATAAAGATATTGATCATTTTGTGCACGAAGTGGGAAAATATTATACGGTGAACGATAGCCTGCCCAAACATTATCGTGAAGCGTTGACGCTTTATACTCATTTGCGCGCAAATCCTTTGTTCGTCTATCGTTCGGCAGTTACTGAAGAGGATTTTAATAATTTCCGGGAGATGGAGAGAGAATATAAGATGTCCTCAGAAAGAAAAGGAAAATTGGGAGAACAGTATCGAGGTACGTATTGGTATTATTACGAATATGAATAATAAAGAATCCCCTCCAATTGGAAGGGATTCTTTATTTGTTATTGATAGAGATAGCGTTTGATGGATTTCTTAGGTGTTTTCTCAAACTCTTCCTCATAGATTTCAATTTCAGCAATCTTCTCATAGGCAGGAATCATCTCGTTCAGTCCGTTGCGGTTCTGTTCCATGATGTCCTTCAGGTCATCTGCTGAGAACCCCATATTCTTAGCTTCATCCATATCAGGGTGAACGAGTGCTACGAGTTTGGTGTCTCTTTGTACCACGATGCTTTCCATCACCATCGTCATCGAGTTAAGCTTATCCTCGATTTCCTCCGGATAGATATTCTGACCATTAGGACCTAAGAGCATGTTCTTGGAACGTCCGTTAATAAACACATTACCGTTTACGTCCATTGTACCAAGATCCCCCGTGTGATACCAACCGTTCACATCGATGGTCTCAGCCGTTGCTTCTGGATTCTTGTAGTAACCTAGCATCACGTTTAGACCCTTGGTGAGAATCTCACCAGGAATACGTCTGGGGTCTGGAGAATCAATTTCCACCTGCATATGCAGAGCCGCACGTCCGCAAGAACCTGGGGCAAAAGTATGCCAGTCGCTATAACAGATAATCGGCGCACACTCGGTGGCACCATAGCCTACGGTATAGGGGAAGTCAATGCGCTTCAGGAAATGTTCTACCTCCTGATTTAGGGCAGCACCACCGATGATTACCTGATACATCTCGCCACCGAAAGCTTTTAATACCTCTTGGCAGATCATCTCACGTACCTTCTTCGATATGACAGGCATCTGCAGTAACAAACGCATGCGATTGTTCTGTATCTTTGGGAATACCTTCTTACGGATAATCTTCTCTATAATCAGTGGCACGGCGATGACGATGACCGGTTTAATCTCTGCCAAAGCTTGGGCAATGATAGCAGGCGAGGGCACGCGGTTCAGGTAATACACATGACATCCGTGCAGGAACTCGAAGATAAATTCGAAGGCCATACCATACATGTGTGCCATAGGCAGCATGGAGATCACACGGTCGCCAGCTTTGATTTTCTTGCCTAATACATGGCAGGCAAAGTCGTAGTTTGACCACAGGGCGCGGTAGGGTAGCATCACACCTTTTGAGAAACCTGTGGTTCCTGAAGTGTAGTTTATAACTGCCAGCTCTTCTGGACTTTCCTCTATATAGTATTTTACATGTTCCTTACGGAAATACTTCGGGAACTTCTTTCCATAGAGCTCATTCAGGTGTTCTCGGGCATATGTCAACTTGTCCGTACGAGAAATCATCAGTGAGTAGTCGGGATTATTAATGATTCCTTCCAGTGTCGGCATCGCCTGAGGGTCAATGATTGTTGCCACATGATCGCCCACGAACAGTAGACGGGCTTCTGAGTGATTCACGATATTATGGATCTGCTCAGCGTTGAACTCATGCAGGATGGGTACGGCAACGGCTCCATAGGTCAGAGTGGCGATAAAGGCCACAGCCCACTGCGAGGAATTACGTCCACAGAGCGCAATCTTATCGCCCTTCTGTATTCCACTGTTCTCAAAAAGGATGTGTAGTTTTTCTATCTTTCTGGCTACATCATGGAACTGTAAGGTCTGTCCCTTGAAATCAGTCAGCGCATCCTTATCCCAATTGTTGATAATGCTCTCTTGGATAAGTGCATTAAAGCTAGGTATTTGTTCCATAGGCATTTTTAGTTCTGATATAGGTAGCGTTTAATACTTTTCTTTGGTGTTTTGGCAAACTCTTCTTCGTGGAGCACAATAGCTGAGATGCGACTATAGGCTGGCAAAAGGTTATTCAGTTCCTTGCGGTTCTGTTCCATAATTTGCTCCAGTTCTTCCTGGGAGAAGTTCACCACTTCGTCCTTATCGGGGTACAC
>Ga0310696_10001954_pt1 | contig 28334 bp, 34 predicted proteins | sample AusTroGonzalo_MG_4_FD_203885 | JGI IMG/M metagenome (GOLD analysis project Ga0310696, IMG submission 203885) | Bovine rumen microbial communities from tropical cattle in Woodstock, Queensland, Australia - Gonzalo_02 (v2) (version 2) | ecosystem: Host-associated > Mammals > Digestive system >...
GAGGTCAAGGAGCTAGAGGAAGACGAGTTTGCTGGTCTTCTTGAGAAGCCGCTTGGGCAGTGGAAGAAGCAAGAGGTTATTTCTTTTGCAGAAGCCAAGCATATTGACATCACTGGTACTAAGAACATCAATGAAGCCAAGGCTATCATCAAGGAGTTCTTGGCTGAAGACACAGACGACGAGTGGGAATAGGATAGGAGGTCTTTGCAATGGCTGTTGTGACTGATGACACTCAAAACGCATGGGATGATTTGTCGGTTGTCGGCAAAGACCTTCCTAATGCCATTTCATATGAAGCACTTGCAGCTTTGAAACGTGAGCTTCGTGAGAATGACTGTCCGTTCTTCACTGATGACGACGACTATGTTTACTACTACAACAAGAACGGCAAGAATCTTGATGCCACTATTCACGAGATGCTTCTGATAAAAGCTGAGGACTCTACCATCTCAGTTTCCGGTCTGAGTACAGCAGATACCTCAGCTTACTTTAGACGTCTTGCTTCTAGGTATCGCCAGTTCAATTCGGGGGTGCTAAGTGGCAGTTAACACGAAGTTTGAAGCTTACAAGCTAGCAAGGGAGCTTCGAAGGAACGGGATAGTCGCCACGGTTAGTCGGGCTGTGAAGAACGAGTTTGGCGAGCCTGGCGACATTCCGCTAATCATTGGGACGTTTCCTTGTCTGTATCACACTGAGAAGGTATATGTCTCTAGTAACACTTCTGATGCTTCAATGCATCGCAGTACTGTCAACAAAGCGGTTGGCACTCCAGCTTTGCTTTGCTTGATGGACTCAGTAGTCGGGCTAGACTTGGAAGTCAATGACATCATCTCATTGTCTTCTAACTCAGACAACACGTATGAAGTTGTCGAGGTGAATGACATTCAGAACTGGGGAATCATAGCAGATGTGTCTCTCAGGGAAGTAGATGATGGTGATGTCCAGCTCTAAGTTGACATTTGACTTCAGTGACTTTGAAAGTAAGATGAAAGGTCTTAATGACAGAGTTGATGCAGCTGTAGCAATGGTTGCAAAGACAGATGCTGGAGAGCTAAGAGTTTACATGCAAGCTAACAGGCCATGGACTGACAGGACTGGAGAGGCGAAGCGGCAATTGAATGCAGTTGTCTCTAAGCCTTCAGCTCATGAAGTCAGGATAACATTGTCACATGGTGTCTACTATGGCATTTGGCTTGAGCTTGCACATGGCAAGAAGTATGCGATACTTCAGCCTACGTTGAACACGAAAGGCAAAGAAGTCATAGAAGACTTTAAGAAGTTGATTAAGAAGGTGTTGTCGTGAGCATTGACACTTCTACTTTCAAGTATCAGGAGACTCGGTGGCAAGACCTTTATAGTTTCCTGAAGGGAAAAGGCTATGACGTGTACTCGCCTGGACAGCATAAGGGTGAGTGTGTTTCGATTTACGTTGTAATTAAGAAGTCTACAAGCTCTAAGTCTTTGATGTTCTCGTCAAATGAAGACTTGTATGACATTTTGATTTATGTTCCGAAGAACAAGTACTCTGCAGTAGAAGCAACTTTGAACGGGCTGATGGAAGACATGAAAGACATCTACCCGTTGTTCAAGCCATATGGTCAACAGACTGAAGCTTACTTTGATGATGAAGTCAAAGGCTATATGGTCTCTGTGATGTATTCGAACTTCAAGAAGCTTTAGGAAGGTGATTCAAATGGCAGTTCGTAAGAGTTCTTCGGAAGTCGCGACTATTGATGTCGCGCTAGTGACTATCGAGACGGCTGATGACGAGTTTGGTTTCACTACCTCTAATCAGATTGAGGTTGAAGTCCAGACTGAAGACCAAGATGCAGTTCGCCTTGTCATCAAGGGGAAGCTCATCGCGCAGAAGAAGCAGAGCAAGGTAATCGTTGGCAACCAGATTACACTGCATGACAACGTGTTCAATGCAGACCTTGTCGAGATTCTTCAGGGTGGCACTGTCCACACTGACGGGTCTGGCAATGTCACTGGCTACACTCCGCCTGTTGCTGGCTCTGACTACGTGCCAACTGAGTTTACTCTGAACGTGTACACTCCGCAGTATGATGCGGCTGGCACCATCATTCAGTACGAGAAGATTGCATATCCCAACTGTACTGGTCAGCCTGTTGCTCTCAACTCTGAGGACAATGCTTTCCGTGCTCCTGAGTATGTGATTGATTCTGCTCCTCACAATGGTGAGGCACCGTATGACCTCACGTATGTCGCGTCTCTGCCTGTGTGGAACGAGACTTCGGTGAACTACGTGCTCACACAAGATGCCACGTTCCAGGAGTCTAAGACTTACTATACCCGTACTGGCTCCGGTACTTACTCCAGCCCGTATAAGTACACGGTGGCGTCCGTGACTTCTGGTCAGTCAGTCACCGCTGACACGTACTATGAGGTTGACACTGACTAGTGTCTGAGGCACCCAGATGACATCTGAAGCCTTGTGTCATGATAGATGTGTAGATACCCATTTTGATTGTCACAGGGCTTCAGATGCTTTCTTGTTTAATATACGAGTAAATTAGAAGTCGAAAGGACAAGTGATATTGTCATGGAAGTAACAAGTCTTGAGCAGTTGAAGGTGTATGCAGGTGGAGAAGTCGTGCAGCTTCCTGATTTTGCAGAGGGGCAGCCTTTTGTAGCTCGCCTTCGTCGTCCGTCTATGATGGCGCTTGCAAAGACCGGCAAGATTCCTAACTCGTTGCTTGGTGAAGCACAGAAGCTTTTCAATGGTGGCGCTTCTGCGATGTCTTCCGGCAATGCGAACACCAACATGCTTGGTGACATGTATGACATCTGCATCTGTGTTGTCGAAGCTGCAATGATGGAGCCGACATACCGCCAGGTGAAGGAAGCTGGTTTGGAGCTTTCTGACGACCAGATTCTAGCTATCTTCTCGTACACTCAGACTGGAGTCGAGGGACTCAAGCAGTTTCGTAACGAGTGAGAGGATAGTCAATGTCATCTCGATGTCGCTCTCGTTTGACTGCAAGCCGTCAGAGATAATCGGCGAGATGGACGAGTACACAGCCTTTTGCTTCAATGAAGCTTGTTCTTTCATATTGACAAAGATTCGTGGTGATGGCACGAAAGATTCAGGCGAGATGCCAGTGTTCAGAAGGAAGGTGAGCAGCTTTCACGAGCTATATTCTAAGTATCAGTAGGAGGTGATTTCGTTGGCTGCCAATGGTGGAGAGATTCAAGCGCATCTTACACTTGACACCTCTAAGTTTGATTCTGCAATGTCTAGGGCTTCTAACGGAGCCACAAAGTCTATCAATGGTGTTACTGGTGCTGCAGCTGGTGTTGGTGACGAGCTTGATGATGTAGCAGGTGTGTCAGCGGACGCTTCTAAGAAGACTCAGACTGACTGGAATGCAGTTGGTGAAAAGCTTTCTACAACTGGTGGCAAGCTTACTACTTACTTGACGCTACCTATTGTCGGTGCTGGCACTGCAGTGGTGAAGACAGCTGGTGAGTTTGACCAGTCAATGGCGGAAGTACGTGCTATTACAGGTACTACTGGCAAAGACTTTGATGCGCTTCGTCAGCAAGCTATTGACCTTGGTGGTTCAACTGCTTATAGTGCAGTAGAAGTTGCCAATGCAATGACTGAGATGGGCAAGGCTGGCTGGAGCTCACAGCAAATCATGGATGGCATGGAAGGTGTCTTGAATGCAGCTGCAGCTTCTGGTGAGGGTCTTGCTTCTGTTTCTACGATTGTTGCAGATGCTATTTCTGGCTTTGGTCTAGAAGCAAAAGACGCGACACATGTTGCTGACTTGCTTGCACAAGCAGCTAATGCAGGCACCATTGACATTGTTGACATGGGCGAGTCTTTCAAGTATGTCGCGCCTGTCGCAAAGTCGATGGGCTTCTCGATTGAGGATTGCTCTACTGCGCTTCTTGCAATGTCAAATGCAGGCATCAAGGGCTCGCAAGCTGGCACTTCACTTCGCACTATGATGCTGAACCTCGCTAACCCGACAGACGAAGCTGCAATGTGGATGCAGAAGCTCGGCATTGAGGTGACTAATGCAGACGGCACTTTCAAGTCTTTTGACGAGATTGTGAACATCATGCAGAAGTCAATGGCTGGTCTTACCGACGAGGAGAAGGCAGCAGCAGCCGAGGCGATTGCTGGTAAGACTGGCATTGCGGGCATGTTGGCTGTTGTCGACATGGCTCCAGAGGAGTACGACGAGCTTACGAAGACGATGGCTGAGTGTGACGGTGTCGCGAAGCAGACAGCTGAGACAATGCAAGATAACTTGATGTCGAAATTGGAGCAGCTCGGTGGTGCTCTCGAGTCACTAGCAATCAAGCTTGGTGATGTTCTGCTTCCTCCTTTGAAGGGGCTTATTGAGTGGCTTACGAAGGTCGTTGACGCGTTTACCAACTTGCCGCAGCCAATTCAGGCAGCCATTCTGGCTTTTGCAGGCATCGTTGCAGCAATTGGTCCTGTGCTTCTTATTGCAGGCAAGCTAATCACCGCATGGCAGTCTGTGTCTACAGCTATTGGTGCTCTGAAAGCAGGTGAGGGCATCATTGGTGGCTTGATGAAGTCGTTCACGTCAATGGGTGGCATCACTGGCATCCTAGGGACTGTGAAGGGTGCTATCACTGGCTTCATGGGCAACATGGGTGCTATGTTCTCGTTGATTGGTGAAGGAGAAGGTGTCGTAGCAAGTCTTACTGCAGCATTCCCTGGACTTGAAGGTGCTTTGACTGTGCTTACAGGTCCTATTGGTATCGTGATTGCCATCATTGGTGTGCTTGTTGCAGCTTTCATGCATCTGTGGAATACCAATGAGGAGTTCAGGAACAAAGTCACCGAGATTTGGAATGCGATTGTTGAGAAGTTCCAAGGCGTGTTCAGTCGTATTGGTGAACTGCTTGGTGGACTCGGCGGTTTGTTCGAGCAGTTCATTGGTTTTATTGGACCGTTGTGGGACGGCTTCTGTCAGTTGCTTGCTCCAGTGTTCATCGGTGTCTTTGAGACTATTGGTGCAGTTCTTGGTGGTTTGCTAGATGTTATTTCTGGTATTCTTGACGTGTTTATTGGCTTGTTTACTGGTGACTGGGAGCGTTGCTGGACCGGTGTGCAGGAGATATTCGGTGGCATTTGGAATGCTATTGTCGGTACATTCCAAGCCATTGGAGAGATGCTCATTGGCATTGCTAACACGATTCTTGGTTGGTTTGGTACTGACTGGAATTCTATGTGGCAGGGAATTGGTGAGTTCTTCACTGGTCTTTGGCAAGGCATAGTTGATTTCTTCACGGGCTTGTGGGAAGGTGTTGTCACTTTTTTCACTGGTGCTTGGGAGACAATTTCCGGTATTGTGCAGACAGCTTGGGACACGATTTGCAATATCATCAGCTTCGCGTTCCAATTGATTGCTGAGATTTTCAATATCGGTTTCACGATTATCACGTTGCCGTTCCAGTTCATCTGGGAGAATTGCAAGGGTATCGTTGAAGCTGCTTGGACGGCCATTCAAGGCTTCATTCAGACAGCTATGGACACAATCAATAACATCATTCAGACTGTCTGGAATGCAATTTGGGGTTTCCTAGGTCCTATTCTCGAGACAATCAAGAATGGCATCAGTTCTGCATGGAATTGGATTAGCACGACAACTAGCAATATCTGGAATGGTATCAGTTCTTTCTGGTCAGGTGTGTGGGGAAACATCAAGGACAAGGCTAGCACGATAGCCGACAACATCAAGTCAAAAGTTGGTACCGCTTGGGAGAACATTAAGTCCAACACAAGCAGCCAATGGAACAACATCAAGAGCTTCTGGGGCGGTGTCTGGGACAACCTGAGAAGTGCAGCGCAGCAGAAGGCAGACAACATCAAGCAGAATGTCAGCAACGCTTGGAACAACATCAAGAGTCAGACGAGCAGCATCTTCAATGCTTGCAAGTCAACGGCAATTAGCATCTTTGATGGCATACGTTCTGGAATCCAAAGCAAGATTGACGCTGCAAAGAATGCAGTTCAGTCAGGTTTGAATGCGATTAGTGGTTTCTTTAGGAGCATCCATTGGGAGCTTCCGCACATCAAGTTACCGCACTTTAGCATCAGTGGACACTTCAGCCTCAACCCGCCAAGCATTCCTCATTTCAGTGTTTCTTGGTACAAGAAGGCAATGGAGAACGCCATGGTGCTGAACTCGCCTACAATCTTCGGAATGTCAAGTTCCGGTAAGATGCTTGGCGGTGGTGAGGCTGGCAGTGAGGTGGTCGCAGGTGCAGACACTTTGATGCAGATGATTCAAGATGCATTGAGTTCTGTTATTGGTGGTAGTAATCAGATGGCTGCAGTCGGTGGTGGTGACATTATCATTCCGGTGTACATTGGCAGCGAGAAGATTGACACAGTTGTGGCAAGGGCAAACGAGAAGAGCAATTTCAGGAATGGTGGAAGGTGGGGTTAGAAGATGTCAAACAAAGTCTATCTTTCCATCAACAACATCGTGCTTCCAGTAGAGCCGCATCGTGGTTATGACATGTCTTTGAAAGACGCAGACAATGTGGCTGAGACTGAAGCTGGCACTTACATAAGAAGTGTGTATCGAAGTGGAATTCCTAAGATTAGCGTGAAGTTCTGGTGTGACTTGGCAATGTTGCAGCAACTTCATACTTTTAGGAATGAACCTTCTGTACTTGTGAGGTATTTTGACCCGTTAGCAGAAGCTAACAGTGATGGCGACAGGCTGGTGTCTGAGTACATGTACGTGTCTGGGTATAAGGAAAGCATGAAGGCAGACACTGATGACTTGGGCATCTGGGAAGTAAGTTTCGGATTGGAGGATTTGAGCTATGTATGATGTCTCAGAGGAATACATGCAAGCCATTTCCTCAGTTTCTTTCGTGGAAGATTTGAAGGGTTCAGTTGGACGAGTTGCCTTTGGTATGGAGAATGTAATCAAAGGCAGCTTCTCCATTTCCAACCAATGTTGCGGCAGTAGTTCAGTCGAGATTGGTCAGGTGTATGTTGGCGAGCTTGACTGTAAGTTCATTGGATTGAACATCCAGCGAAAAGCTTACAAGGGGTTGCAAGTAATTCCTCAGCATGGCGTGCTAGTAGGTGACGAGTTCGAGTATGTTCCGCTTGGCGTGTTCACAATTGACAAAGCTGAATGGACGGAAGATGGCATCTCAATCACGGCATATGACAACATGTCGAGGTTTGATAAGACGTTCAGCATCACAAGTACGAATGGCTTTGTGTACGACTTCTTGAATTACTCCTGTCAGCGTTGTGGTGTCACTCTTGGAATGACAAAAGCCGAGATTGAAGAACTTCCTAATGGCAGGGAGAATTTTGACTTGTACGAGGAAGTCAATGACATCAAGACGTTTCGTGACTTCTTGAGTTGGATTGCACAGACGACAGCTGCTAATGCTTTTGTCGACCGTGATGGAAAGCTCTACTTGCGTGCTTATGACGTAGAGTCAGTTGACACGCTTGATGACCATCGTAGGCTTAGGTCTGGTAAGATTTCGGACTTTCAGACATATTACACTGGTATGTCAGTGGTGAATATCGAACAGAAGACGACTAGTTACTATGCGGTGCTTCCAGACAATGGTCTGACTTACAACCTTGGTCAGAATCCGTTGCTTCAGTATGGCTTGGATGAGACAAAGGAGAGGCAGCGAAGGGCAATACTCGAAAGCCTTGCAACTGGTGTTTACTCTCCATGCAAGTTCAGTCTTTTGCAAGCTCCTATTTACGACTTGATGGACTGCATCACGTTGCAAGATGGCATAGTCGGAAACGAGGAGTCAGAGCTTACTTGCGTGCTCAAGTATGACTGGACATTTGGTGGCTCGTATGCTTTTGAGTGTGTTGGTCAAGACCCAAGTCTTGCTAGTGTTCAGAGTAAAGTCGATAAGAATATCGCGTGGTTGCTAGAGGCAGTTCAGAATGACAACAGCACGTTTTACGTTTATGGTTTCGAGAATACAGAAGAGTACTCAATTGGCACTACGCCAGAAATGGTTACCAGAATCGACTTTGCCACTGTCGATACTTCACGTGTCGTTTTCATCTATGAAGCGAATTGCGAGATAACCAGAGACGGTAACGTTGTAGCAGATTTGTACGTGGATTCCGATTTGGTAGACACGTTCACGATGTATTACGAGCGTGGCGCGGCAAATGTGATGTTCAGTTGGTTCTACGACCTTACGGCAGGGCTTAGGCACGAGCTAAAGATTTATCTGCATTGGGAATATTTCGAGTCCGATATTCGTAGGCATTATGCAGACTTGGGGACGCTTCATAACTACGTTGATGCTGTTGTTTTCTATATGTCGCGTCAGTCGGGAACATGGGCTTCCATTTCGGTTCTCACATGGAATGCCGTTGGTACGTACACTTGGAACGACATTTACTCAGACCAGTCAACGATTGGTCAGAACACGTGGGATGATGTGTTGGAGGGTGGACTTAAGATTAGTCCCTCAGAGATTCGCTATGAGACTGAACCGATAGACACAGGCACAGGATTAATCAATATCGGCATTGCAAAGGTAAAGTCGGTTTTGTTCGGTCGTGGCCTTGCCGCTACCGACGTTTGGGACGGTACGATTAACGTTTCTGATTCCACAGAGATTGTCGAGGTTGTCAAGCCTACGGTGATTCCTGTTTCTGATTTGGTCAACCTTGCGACGCACACGCCAATACCAAACGTTTTGTCGGACACTCTGGTTAACGTTTCCATCCCGGTAATGACGATTCTTAACGTAATCAACGATATGGGCGTTAACGCAAGCGAGAAGTCGGAATCAGAGGACGGAACGCATGTGGTTGTTTATTGCGTGAACAGTAACTTTGAGTCTGACATTATCTATTTCGACACAGACATTGTTAGCATCACGTTCAACACAACGCAGAACAGCACGTTTGCTGTTTCCAACGACGGTGGTACTAGCTGGTTCATTTGGGACGGTGAGTATTTCGTGCAGCTTGCGAGTGGTGCCACGACTTATGGTGCTGCTGATGTGATGAGTAGCGTTCCCGCTGACTCTTGGAATGCGTTTGAGGTCAATGGAATCAAGTTCAAGTGGACTGAGGGTGACCCTGAGATTGTGGACACGATTGAGATTGTCAAGCTTTCGGACGAGGGCGAAGGAGAGTGATTGTAATGGCAGGTTTGGAACTTCACGGACATACTAAGCTTGAGCTTTTCAACGCTGAGTCTGGAAAGCTAGAGGAATGCGTTGAGGACGATAACGAGCTTACTGGTGCGCTTGCAGAGATATTCCAAGGCATCGGCAGGTTTGGTGCTTCCGACTCAATGACGCAGAAGGTCGGTAGTGGTTATTGGACACGTGATGGTTATAGGCGTGAGTCATTCAGTTTGCGTCAGTGGTTCGGTGGTATGCTTTGTTTTGACAAGAACCAAGATAAAGACCATCCTTTCCCGTCTTACGATTCCGCAATCATTGCTAGTGGCGTTGATGGTCAGGCCAATATTGGTGCAAATGCAATTCGTGGTTCCTTTAACTCCATTGAGTCTGTGTTTGATTGGGAAGGCCACGAAATGAAGTTCGTGTATGATTTTGCGACTTCTCAGGGTAATGGGCGGATTGCAAGCATTTGTCTTACGCCTTATCTTGGTGGTTACATGAATCAAGGTCGTTCGCGTTCTCAGACGGGTGTTAGTGGGTTGCCTGTTGATGAGTGTTTCCAGCCTAATTATTACAGTCGTAGCGGTAGTGTTGCTGGTTCAAACGATGGAAGTAGTAATCCCGGTTATTGGCTTCCGATGTTCGGTTATGCAGCTAATGGTCTTTCATACTACACTGAACAGTGGGCAGAGTATGTAGAGTATGCTTCTTATTATCGTCCTACCGATAGTAATTATATGGGCAAAGGTGGAATTACAAAGCTTCTTGAGCTTGATGTGATAAACAATCGTGCTTTGGTTGCCAAGTTGGAACTTAGTTCAGGTAAGCTTTATGTGACATTCCAACGCTATACGATTGCAGCGGATGAGATTAATGTTTGGTTTGGGAATGGTGACCAAAGTTGGCCGCATGACGATTCGCCAACTATTGAGCTTGATGCATTGTATGACCATATTGGTTTTCAATATATGAGCTATGATTATGAGAATCGCATTCTTTATGTTGTGGCAGCTCCATTTGATATTCGTAACTATACGTCTTACAATTGGTCGGAATCTCAGAAAAATGCAGTAGAGGTTGCTTCAAATATTAAGGTGTATGGTATTCATGTTGACCCGACGATTTCAGACAATGTAGAGACTTTTACAGTTGACACGTACACGGTTCCGAATAATACGAATGTAAGGCTTCCGCTTGCAGCTTCTTTGCGTGCTAGTAACCAATTCAGAACTTTGCAATTCTTCTGCTATGATGGCTATATGTATGTGTTTGGGCCAATGTATAGTGATAATGTTAGTTGGACAACGGCAAAGAATTATACGATTTATAAGATTGAGCTTGCACATCCAACGAATGTGGTTCAGATTCAAACGAACATTACGAATTTTGCACCTATTTACGCTGTGGTTCTTGACGCGCATGATGGTAGGATTTGGCTTAATTTTGGCGGTAACGCAGTGCGTGTGCTCAATACATACACCAATGAGCTTTATGCTTATGAGGAACTTTTGCACTATGATTGGCAAAACTATGCAGTGGTTCCGATTCGTGGTAGCAATGCCTTTGCTTGCGAGAATGGGCATCTAATAGGTGTTCGTCCTAATGTCCTAATGACGGTTAACAATATCACGCCTGTAACAAAGACGGCAGCACAGACGATGAAGATTAGTTATACAATCAGTGGCTAGTAAGGAGTAATGGAGAATGGCAACCCAAACGACAAATTACGATTTGACCAAACCTGCTGGTGACGATTTGGCACAGATTTCCGTGCTTAACGGAAACTTTGACATTATCGACGGCCAGATGAAAGCCAATGCAGACAAGGCGCAGCAAGCCTATGATTTGGCTAATGGCAAGCAAGACCCTATTACCGTTGACGATGTGCCTACGTATGGCAGCACGAATCCCGTTCAGTCTGGTGGTGTGTATCAAGCTCTGAGTGGTAAGCAGGACGAGCTTTCGGCAGGTGCTAACATCAACATTGATGGCAACAATGAGATTAGTGCAAGCCATTACGATGTTCAGACTTTGGCAGACACGACAAGTGCGGCAACGGCTGGCAGCGCTTCACAGATTACGATGGTCGATTCAGTCACACGTGATGATGAGGGCCATGTAAAGAAAATCAACACCAAGACTGTAACCTTACCCACGATTGATTCAGCTCTGGACGATACGAGTAATAACCTTGTTAAGAACGGTGTTGTTTCCGCTGCTATCCGTGACTTGCAGCAGCTTACGGGTTTTGATACCGATGATGTTGTGGGTGTGTGCATCGACTTCGAGAACAAGACCTTCACACGCCTTGCAAATGCGGTTGGCCTTTCCGCTGGTGATGATTTCGACCAGTTCATTCCTTTTGGTGGTCGTAGGCGTTGTAATCTTTCCGATGCTGGTGCCGTGAACAAATATTATGGTGACACTGGCTATGCTGAGGACGGTTCACAAGGTCAGGTCATGGTGTGGCAACCAAAGTTCTATTACAAGGTTGTCCCGCTAAAGATGGTCAAGAACACCGACACGGCAGGAGCCAAGGGCTACAAGCTACGCAAGGCAAACTATTTCATTTCTGGTTCTCCACACGTGGGCTTCAAGCTGCATCCTGCATTCATAAAGCCTGATGGTACGGAGCGTGACGGCTATTTCATCGGTGCCTATGAAGCTTGCATCTATGATGTTTCGGCAAGCACGTACATCATGGACGATTCACAGGTGATGGACAACGCTAACGACAAGCTTAGTTCCATTGCTGGCAACCGTCCCATTTCTGGTCTGTCTCAGGACTTCACGCGAGTCAAGGCAGAGCAGATGGCGCAGAATCGCGGCAGCAAGTGGCACGGCATGTACACTCAGATTGCAATGGCTGAGTTCCTTTTGATGTTCGTTGAGGGCGCTGGTAATTTGCAGAATGTCTTCGGCAAAGGTATTGTTGACTTAGCTTCTGGTTCTGGTAATGAAGGCGGAGCTACTGGCAGCACGGCAAGTTTTGGCAACAAGTCTGGCGAAGCAGCAAGCACCACTTGCTATCCTGGAGGTACGGCAACCACTTACAGCGTCAGCGGCAAGCGTTCAATTAGCTATCGTGGTGTTGAGAATCCATGGGGCAATTTGTGGAAGTTTGTCTATGGCATCAACATCTGGGGCAATGGCACCATGGGCGGTGGTGAGCCTTACGTTTGTTCAAATCCTGCGAACTTTGCAGAGTCACAGAACAGTGGCAACTACGTTGGTGCTGGCTTCACTGTTGCTAATGCTGATGGTTACATCAATGCTCTTGCCTATCCAGATTCTGGCAAGGAGGAGTTTGACTGGATGTTGATGCCAAATGAAGTCGGTAACGGTGGTGACTCCAGTCTTCCTATTGGTGACTACTTCTACAAGACAGCGAACTTGAATGGTTATCGCATTGCTCTCCTCGGCGCGCGTTGGGATGTTGGCTTGGAAGCCGGCCTCTACTGGTCTCTGCCTGGCGGCGTCGGGTATCGTTATCGGAATATCTCGGCTCGGCTCGTGTTCGCGGAATAATAGTTCTAAGCAGCTTTACAGGTTGATGTCATTGAGCTGTTGGGCTTTCAAAAAAGCATTTGATTGCTCAACTCGGCACGAATTGGAATAATGGCTTGAAAGCCAGCCTCTACTGGAATCTGAATAACAGCGTCGGGAATCGTAATCGGAATATCTCAGCTCGGCTCGAATATGGAGTTGGCGGCAAGCAATCACGGCTTAGCCGCCAAAAGCTTTGACATTGACCTTGCCTCTTGGCAAAACAGATAAGTGTCGGTAGGAAATGGGTGAAAAGAACCGACAGCCCGGGCTGCTTTTGCAGTTGGGTGTTTCCCAAGCCGTGTTAGTAGGTTGTTGCTTCTCGAAAGCTCGGTAGCCTCCATACAAAAGAAAGGCTTCATATGAAGCGTGTTGGTAATCTATACAAGAGGGTGTGGGCATATGACAATCTGTTAGAAGCTCATCACAATGCTAAGCGTGGCAAAGGGTGGTACAAGGAGATAAGAGAAGTCGAGCAAGACTTGGAGACAAACCTCTACAAAATTCAGACTTTGCTAGTTCACCATTTGTACGAGACGTCAGAGTACGAGAAGTTCTACAAGCAGGAAGGTCCGAAGCTTAGGAAGATTTACAAGCTTCCATACTTTCCAGATAGAATTGTCCAGTGGGCTTTGATGCAAGTCGTGTCACCATACATCGAGAAAAGTTTGATACGTGACACGTACAGCGCGATACCAGGAAGGGGAATTCACGATGGACTTGCTCGTGTCCAAGACGCGATGTATAACCATCACGAAGATTGCTTGTTCTGCTTGAAGTTTGACATACGCCATTTCTATCAGAACATCGTGCATTCAATTCTGGTTGACGCGTATGGGAAGCTTTTCAAGGACTACGAGTTGATGCTTCTGATTGAGGAGATAACTTACAGCATCAGCACCTTGGATGAAGAAGATGAAGCTGAGATGGAAGCTGACGGGCTTGAGATAATTCGAGAGTGTGGGCTTCCAATTGGAAACTTCTTCAGCCAGTGGTCTGGGAACTTTTACTTGAGTCCGTTTGACCATTGGATGAAGGAGGAGATGCAAAGAAAGTTTTACTATCGGTATATGGACGACATTGTGGTGTTTGGTTCTTCAAAGGAGGAGCTTCATGAGCTCAGGGAAGCAAGTGAGCAATTCTTGTGGGACAAGCTTCACTTGCGACTCAAGAAGAACTGGCAAGTGTTTCCGTCATATGTCAGAGGAGTAGACTTCCTTGGCTATCGTGTTTTTGACGGATACACGCTTCTTAGAAAGCAGACCGTGAAGTCAATGCGGTGCAAATACAAGTGCTTAGATGAGAAAGTGTCAAGTGGTCTTATGAGCTACTCAGATTTCTGCAGCTTGAATTCGTACCTTGGATGGGGTGTGAAGGGAGATTGCTTTCGTCTGAACAACAAGTACATAATGCCATTTGAAGATGCAGCTTGCGAGTTTTACAAGGAAGTGATTTCGAGAGGAGCGTTGAAGCAATGAAGGAGTATGGTTTCACAATCAGGGAAGAGCGACCGGAAGCAGTCGAGATAACCGAGCTAAAGGTGTTCACCGCAACTAACATTCAGGCAGTTGATGTCGAGCGAGAAGATGGTGAGGGAACTCGTCGTGAGTACCACTTCGACCTGACTGAGTACGAGAAGGATGAGTACCTCAAGCTTCTTCAGGAGCAGATTCAGGAGAATCAAGACGCGCTCGTCGAGATTGTCGACCTGTTCTCGTAAACTTACAACTTAAGAAGGAGATGGTAAGAATGGCAATGGTGTACTATCGCAAGATGACTCGTGGTGATGGTTATCGTATTCAGCAAGTCAATGAGAGGTGGCGTCCTGAGGTTGAGCAGCTGCTTGAGGAGAACGGCTGGGTAATCAACCCTGACGGCACAGCTTCAAAGGTGGCAGATTAGTAGCCACCAATATCCCTCTGAAAGAACCAGAGGACATCTGGACACTCCTTTCCTGAACGCATGGTGTTAACCTCCTTTCTCACACAAACCATACATCAGATGTCCTCTGGTTCACTCTAGTAATAAGCTCATAGTCCATAGGAGATGGTGCCGATATATTTGTGTCTAGTCTTGTGAGGTGTTTTGAATGGGTGACGTTCCGATGGAGCTGCTTGTTGCCATCGTGTCTTCGTCGATAGCAGCTTTTGCTTCTATCGTAGTCGCGGTGGTGAACTATCGTTCTAACAGAGATGTGAAGTCATATCGCAAAAAGCGCGAGGAGAGGGACAAGATAAAGTCAGACCTTGACATCGGAGTTGCAAGGATATTGCTTCTGAACAACTATGAAGAAGCATGTCGCAAGGGTTTCTACTCGACTGCGGAGCGAGATGTCTATCATAGTTTGTATGAATCATACAAAGAAGCTGGCGGCAATGGCGTGATAGATGACATTGCTGAGAAGATTGTGTTGTTTCCTACTAATCCACCAAGTTCAAAGCAGAAGCACAAGTCTAGACGCGAGTTTGACACTGATTTCGATGACTAGAAAAAGTTCTCATTGAGGGTTTACATCAACTTTATGTTGTGGTACAATGTAATTCCACCGGGAAGGTGGGTGATAGAAAGTACCTAGAAAGGAAGTGGCTAGAATGGCAAATCTGGAAGGCATCAAGTTCGCAGAGCTCAACGAGTGGGAAGTTAGCTTCATCGAGAACGTCGGGATTGGTGACATCATCATTACTGGCAAGCAGGTAGAGCAGGTCAAGGCAGTGTTGATGCTCGAGAAGAAAGACGGCTTCGAGCTTCAGGCGATTCGTAACTCAGTAGTAAGGCATCTCTCGGACAAGTCCAGCAAGGCTCGTGAGGCTGGTGACTGGGAAGCTTTCAATCAGTATCATAACAACATGTCTGGCATCACGGCTGTCATTGACAACATGATGTATAGCAAGTAGCTAGAAGGCGAAGGGGTTCGCCTTACTTAGGTGGACCCCTTCTTTGTATCTTTCATAAGAACAGGAGGTGAATTGGATGTCTGATATTAAGTCGGCAGAAGTTGAGCGTGTGCAGAATGCTCCTATTGGCACGCTTGTTGCTTTCAAGTCTGACAAGGGGGCGGTGAAGTCTGCGAAGATTGTTCGTCGTTCTACGAAGGACCAGACTTTGAAGGTGACGACTAAGTATGGCGTTTCGCATCTTGTGAAGTATTCTGATGTTGTTTGGGTTCGCACTGGCACCAGATGGCCAAGGTGGGTGTACAACCTTCTTAAGGGTATTGAAGAAGGTGCAGAATGATATTCGGCATGTCTGTAGAGGAAGCAGCTGGTCTAGCAATATTTTTAGGTGTAGCTTTCGTAGTAAGTAGCGTGATAGTCTGTGTGGCAATCTCATGGACTCACAAGTACTAGGAGGAGTTGGAGATGAAGCAGAAGCTTAGTGTTGAGGAAAGGTTGAAGGTTGAGACTTTGGCTTTCGTCGGTCTCAAGAAAGTCAATGACAAGTCTGCAGAGATGTTCGATGAGGCCAAGAAGCATTACTACGGTGTCATGGACGAGATTTTCGACAGCGTCGCTGACAGTAACAGCTTTGAGTTTGACTATAATGTTGAAGCTGAAGCTGAACATTTCAAGGTGACGAAAGTTCAGAAGTCTTTTGTGTCTTGGGACATAAAGAAGCTTCGCACGGTTCTTGGTGATAATGCAAGTGAAGTCATTGCTCGTGACTATGACGTAATTGACTTTGTTGGTCTTGCGAAGTATGTCAAGTCTCTAGGTGGAGAGCTAAAGTTGTTTTTGTCTTTCTTCAACGTGTCAGAGAGTGTGGACGTGAAGGCACTTGACAACTTGATTGAAGTCGGTGAGGTTGATGAAGATGAAGTTGCCGGATGCTGCGATGTCAAGCTTGGAAAGCCGTGGTACAAGGTCAGCTCGAAACAAGTCGAGAGCTAAGGTCGAGCTTAGTGATGGCGAGCAGCTTGCAGCAGTGGCACTTCATTATGGTCTAGTAGACTTCTTAAGCTCGCCAAAGGAGAAAGTTGTCTGTCCGTTGCATGATGACTTGAATCCGTCAATGATGCTTGACTTCAACTATGGTATGTGGTATTGCTTTGGTTGTGGCGAGTCTGGCAAAGCTCAGAAGCTTGTGAAGCAGATAGAGCGAAAGTATCATGGCTTGAATGAGATTCAAGCGATGGTTCAGTTCTCGAAGATAATGCGAGGAGTTGGTATTGACGAGCTTCCGAAGTTTCAGACAGCTGCGAGGTCAAAAGCAGAAGATAGGGAATTGTATGCTCAAGCATATGATTTCTACCATGGCTTGGCATCAATAAACTGGTATGACCCGCAGTTTATTGAAGCGGAAGAAGTTCTGGACTATATGGAGTCAAGGGGTTTCACCAGTGACACGTTGCAGAAAGCAAAGGCAAAAGTCACGTTCGAAGATGCTTACTCAATGGTGTTCCCGATGATGGACAACGGCAAGTTCAGAGGGTGGGTAAGCAGGACGATGGACCCTGAGATTGCAAAGTATCGCAAGTATTTGTACAACAAGGGGTTTAGCAGGTCAAATACCGTAGTTGGAGACTATAAGGGTTGCAAGTACGTGGTGATAGTCGAGGGCTACATGGACAGGTTGAAGCTAGTCCAGCTCGGTGTAAGCAATGCAGTGGCAATTCTTGGATGGAAGCTTAGTCCAAGGCAAATAGAGAAGCTTAAGTCGGAAGGAGTCCAGTATGCAGTTGCAGCAACAGACAATGACGAAGCAGGTCGCAAGGGGGCAGCCTGGATAGCGAAGAATTTTCAGTCTGTTCGTTGGCCGTATTTGAAGGGGTTGAAAGACCCTGGAGATTTCGATGAAAGAAGCTTTTCGAGAATGTGGAAGAAGCTACAAGAGAGAATGGAGAAAGCACAATGGGTCTTGTAGACAAAATCAAGAAGGACGTTCAGAAGTCTGGTGGCAGCAGGAGCAAGTTCACCTATATCCGTGATGGCCAGAAAGTTCGCATCCGCTTCCTCGTCGACATGGATGACGGCCTTGAAGTTCCGTTCCATGACAGCTTTGAGCGCAGCATCAATGTTCCTTGTCGTGAGGTCTACGGTCACTCCTGCCCGTATTGTGAAGATGAAGACCTTCGCACTCGTTCGCAGTACATCTGGTCGGTGTGGAACTATGAGTCAAAGCAGGTAGAGCTGTTCATGTTCCGTGTTAACAACTGCTCGCCTATTCCTGCATTGATGGCGATGTATGAGAACTTCGGGACTCTGACTGACCGTGACTATATCATTTCGTGTTCTGGCAAGCAGATGAACAAGACGTTCACTGTCATCCCGATGGATAAGGTGAAGTTCCGCAACGCGAAGGCGAAGCCGTATTCTAAGCAGGCAATCTTGAAGATGATTGACAAGGCGTGGCCTGACGAGAATGACACTGAGGACTATGAGGATGATTCTGAGGACCTCGAGACCACTCGTAAGGTAAATACTCATAAGCCCAAGGTGAAGGCCTCCAAGGGGCATCAGAAAGCCTCAGAAGAGGATTGGGGTGATGAGGAGTCCATGGACTATGAGTCCATGAAGCCCATCGAGCTCTATCGTCTCTGCCAGGAGCGTGACATTGAGTGTGTTCCCAAGAAGCCTAAGAAGTTCTATGTCAACCTCCTCGAGGAGTGGGATGCTGCTCAGGATGACTGGGGCAGCGAAGATGTTGAGGAAGATGACTGGGATGAAGGCGAGGACGACTGGGAAGACGAGTAGCATGTAAGCTCAGTCATTGCCAGGCAATTGGTAAAAGCTGATTGCCCGGCTTTATTGAAAGGAAAGTAAATGAATTGTGATGCTTTTGACTTGTATCCGAACATCGACGTGCAGCTTGACGAAGGTGCGTTTCTTCCGACTCGTGCACATGATACCGATGCTGGTGCTGACCTTCGTTGTCGAGAAGACTTCACGGTGAAAGCTGGTAAGTCTGTCCAGATTGATACAGGTGTGCACGTGCAACTTCCTCCAAACACGAAGGGTGAGATTAAGTCGAAGTCTGGCTTGAACGTGAACCATGGCATCATCACCACAGGTTTGATTGATGAGGGCTTCTCGAATGTAATCAAGGCGAGGGTTTACAATCTCAGTGAAGAGGATTACAATTTTGAACGAGGCGATAAAGTTACTCAGCTTTGTGTCTCGCCAGTGTGTTATCCGTCGTATTCGCAGGTAGACAAAGTCAAAGGAGGAGCAAGAGGAGACAATGGCTATGGGAGCACGGGGAGGAAGTGATGAATCAAGCAAGGTATGTGCTTGCAGCAGCAAACTTCGCAGTGGCCGCATTGAATGCGATTGCAGCTATGAAAAGCAAAGAAGCTCGCGATGTGCTTGCAGCAGTTGCTTGGGTCGGTAGCGGTTCTTTCTGGCTTTGGCAAGCTTTGGTCAACTAGTTACTTGAGAGGAGTGTTAGAAGTGGCAGAGATGATTGAGATGGACAACTCGACTTTCGAGGAGTTGTACAACAATCAGATGCAGAACCAGTTGTTGTTGCTTCGTGGTGGAAGCTATGAGGGTTTTGCATCACATGATATTGACAAGCTTCCGGACGACGACCCGAAGCTAATGTCATATCACATCCAGCAGCTTGTGTCTGAGATTGGCGAGGTGCTTGAAGCAGACAAGCGCTGGAAGAACTTCAGGAAAGACAAGTACGATAATGTTGAGAAGTTGATGGAGATTTCGGATTGCTTCATTGTTTTGATGAACATTGCGATATTTTCTGGTTATACAGCTCAGCAAGTTGCAGACGCAATATTGACAAAAGAAGTAGTTGTGCGTGAGCGCATAATGTCGGAGGTGAACTAGTATGGCAAAGGTAGTCATCGTAGAAGGTGTTGACCGTGTTGGCAAGTCGACTTTCATCAAGAAGCTCGTCGAGAAGCATCCCGAGTTCAAAGCTTTCAAGCATAAGCCGTCCGACTTCCACTACCAGGACATGGACAACGAGAACGAGACCGACAAGATGCTTCAGCTTCTTGAGATGGTCAAGCTTCTAGACGGTAACGTGGTGTTTGACCGTTTTCACATCTCGAACATGGTCTATGGTTTTATTGATCGTCATTATGACCCGTTCACCGCTATGAAGTCAATGGATGACATCGAGGAGCGCATCAAGGAGCTTTTTGGTCTTGACAACGTGGTACTCGTATACATCAAGCCAGAAGACGTTGTCAAGTCTTCTAAGGAGCATGGTAAAGACCTTTCAGACTATGACTTGGGAATGGATTGCTCGGTGCTTGATTCGATTCTTCATGTCATGGTCGGTTGCTACAGCATACTTGACGAGATGGTAGACGTCTTGTTCGAGGAGTTCTTTGACGAGTCTGGTGAAGGCAAAGAGGAAGAAGAGTAGGAGACAACAAAATGCGGAACAACTCTATCGGTTACAGCTACTGGGGCTTTCTAGGTGATGACAAGTACAACATACTAGGAGACAAGATAAGCACTCCTGATGGCAATGCTTTCTATTCCTGGTCAATCATCAAAGGTTTTCAGGCAGCAGGCTATGAAGTCATTCAAGTCATGCCGGACCGTGACTATCCTGGTTTCAAGCTTCGTAACTCTGAGTTGTTCCGCAGTTGGTGTTGCTCTGACCGTTATCTCGCATATGCTCACATGTCTAAGTCAGAAGATTGGATGTACTTGGACTATCAGGAGCATGCTAACGAGTACACTTCTAATATGGTCTGGGACATCTGGCGTAAGCTTGGCTTGTGTGATTGCAAGTTCATTCTTCATGAGTGGAGAATGGAAGTCCCAGGCCGTAACGAGTTGAGGTTGAAGGGTGTCATTCCGGCATGGCAGCCAGACTTGTGGCTTCAGGAAGAGCTCATATCTTTCTGCCGAACTTATGACATCACACTTGTGGTGTTTGACCTCGACTACAAGCTTGAAGTTCAGAAGCTCTACGAGATGCTTGACTCCGGTGTTGATGTGCGTGTTATTGAGCTTGGCATGAAGTGGGATGCTATTGGCTCGATAAAGTCTTCGCAGGTCGAGATTCCATTTGACTTTGGAAGGATTGACAACTTCAACGTCATTGATACGAGATACTGCGACAAAGACTTGGTGTATGTTGGCAATCGTTACGAGCGTGACTGGTGTGTTGACAAGTATATTCCACATCGTCGAGGCAAGACGACTTTTTATGGGAACTGGCTTGAGGCTAACAGGAGGTCAAATGAAGATTGGCCTTACATAACGTTCAAGCCAAGAGCTCAGCTGACTGATATGCATGAGATTTATTCGCATTCAGTCGCGACAATTTTGATGGCAAAGCAAGATTACTGTGACAATGGTTTCATGACAGCACGCATCATTGAGTGCATCTTCTACGGTTCGCTTCCGATATTCATCGAGGAGTTTGGTGAGAAGACAATTCATAAGTATGCTGGTGGCATGGCTAGTGAGTTGACTGCACATTCTGTGAGGGACGTGAATGCAATTGTTCGCAAGTACAAGCATGCAACTCGTTCTCGTGAGCTTGCGATAATGTATCTTCGCAAGTATCTAAGTTTCATGGACGTGAAGAACTTCGTGAGTGAAGTTGAGCGTCTTTCTGGTTGGATGAAGTAGCTAGATAGGAGTTTTAAGATGGAAGTGATGGACAACATGTTCGAGGTGTTCAACACAGCAAATGATGCTTTCGAGCATTGGTACGGTGTTTTTTCTGAGATGGCAGAAGAAGGCTTTGAAGCTGACTCTCGTGACGGAGATGTAGTTGGCGAGATTCTCAACGCAGTGTCTGTGATTGAAGACCCGACTCGCGGAATCGTGACAAGTGAAGTTCGTAAGATGCCAATGCGTTATGCAGTTGGCGAGCTTCTTTGGTACTTGTCTGGCAACAACAATCTCAGTGAGATTCAGAAGTACACAAAAGCTTGGGACAGGATGTCAGATGATGGCGTGACTGTCAATAGCAACTATGGTTGGTGCATTCACCATAAGTATGGCTTTGACCAATGGGACTTCATCAAGGACGAGCTTACGACAAATCCCATGTCTAGGCGTGCAGTCATCCACATAAAGGAGCCGTCAGACGTGGAGTCGAAGGACGTGAATTGCACGTGCACGCTTCAGTTCTTCATTCGTGATGGTAAGCTTTACATGACAACTTACATGCGTTCTAATGATGTGTGGATGGGTTTCCCATATGATGTGTTCCAGTTTACAGCGTTGCAAGTGCTGCTTTCGATGGAGCTTGGCATTGAGCTTGGTACTTACACGCATATCGCTGGAAGTTTGCATCTGTACAAGCGTGACTTGAAAGTCAAGGAGGGATAGCATGTTTGACCTCCATAGGCATGACGAGTATAGTACGTTTGACGGTTTTGGTAAGGCGACTGAGCTTGCCAAGCTTTGCAAGGAGCTGGGCTACAAGTCGCTTTGTACGACAAATCATGGTAACACCAATGGTCTAATTCAGACTTATGATGCATGCAAGTCGGTTGGCATCAAGCCGATACTTGGCTGTGAGGGCTATTTTCTTCCGCATTGGAAGGAGAAGACACGTGGCTTTCATCTCATTATCATTGCTAAGAATCTTGAAGGCTATGGTAACTTGAACAGGTTGCAGTTCTATGGCGAGAAGCAGAAGTACTACAATCCTATCTGGGATTTGAAAGCTCTCAAGAAGTATCATGAAGGTCTGATTTGCTGCAGTGCTTGTGTTGCCGGTTACTCAGCACATGCGATAGCAGAGGGAAGGCTTGACCTTGCAGAGAAGTACTTCAAGGTAATGAAGGACATTTTCGGTGAAGACTTCTACATCGAGATTCAGCCGTATGTTGTGTCTGAGCCAGGGCTTCAGGAGAAAGTGAATGTTGAGTCAATCAAGTTGGCTAACAAACTTGGCATTGAATGTATCCTTACTTCTGACTCGCATCGTGGAAGGAAAGAAGACTTTCCTACGTATCTCAAGATGCATGAGATAGCAAATCATGACACTGAATGGATTGAGTCGACTTATCAAGAGCGTTACATGCCAGAGAAGATGGAGATGGCAAAGCGGTTTGTCGCGATGCATCAGAAAGACTTTGGTCATAAGCGTGCAGTCGAGATGGCAAAGCGAATGTATCGTAATCTTGACAAGATTGAAGCTCAGTGCGAAGATTGCTATCTTGACAAGCTTCCATTAGTTCTTCCTAAGCTTGCTGGTGACTCAAACAAGCAGATAAAGCGTGACATCGTAGCAGGTTTGAAGCGTCGTGGTAAGTACAATAAGAAGTACATGGAGCGCTGTCGTGAGGAGTTTGAAGTCATAGAGTTTCATGGCTTTGAAGATTACTTCTTGATTGTCGCCGATTACGTCAACTGGGCGAAGAAAGAGGGAATTCGAGTAGGACCAGGTCGTGGCTCTGTATGCAATTCTCTTGTTGCTTATGCACTTGGAATTACAGAAGTTGATAGCTTGCTTTTCAATCTTGACTTTAGAAGGTTCTTGCGCAAGGACAAGAAGAACTTCCCAGACATTGATATTGACTTTGAGACTTCTCGTCGTCATGACGTGATTGAGTACATTTGCAAGAAGTATGAGGGACATGCAGCTCGTATTTGTTCTTATGGCTTATACAAAGTTGACAATCTTGTGAATGACCTTGCGAAAGCTTGTGGTCTTCCAATTGCTGGAAATGATGTTGATGATGCTACTGTGAAGCGTAACAAGCAGGAGATTTCGGAGATTAAGTCTTGCATCAGAAAGTACATGGATGACAATGGCTCGATGGTCGATGAAGAAGCGATAATACAAGACACAGATGCTAAGCGCTATAACAGAAGGTACGACAACATCATTGTTCACTTCTGCAAGTTGTTCAAGAAAGTTCGTTTCATCGGGACGCATGCAGCTGGTGTCGCGATAACAGGTGGCAACTTGCTTGACTACTGTGCTCTCAAAATTGACAAGTCAGGAGATGTCTACACTGCTTACGACTTGGAGGACATTGAGTCGGTGAATGTCATCAAGTTTGACATTCTTGGTTTGAAGACGATGGAGTCAATTGGCAACCTGCGTGATAGTACTGGCGTGACAGTTAACTACGATGACATTGTAGAAGACGAGAGGCTGATGGAACAGTTTGGTCAAGGCAACACTGACGGTATCTTCCAGTTTGAGAAGCAAGCAGCACGCAACATCTTGACAGACATCAACACTGATTGTTTCAATGACGTGATTGCAGCTTCAGCAATGAATCGTCCCGGTCCTCTTAGCCTTGGAATGCCTGGGATATATGCTCAGAGCAAGATTGACTCTCGAGAAGCACAGGACGCGATATGGTGGCCTTACACGTCAAGCACGTATGGCACGATTGTCTATCAGGAGCAGGTGCAGCAGATTTGCATTGGCATTGCAGGTCTTAGCTGGCAAGATGCAGACAAAGTCATGAAGATGATGAAGGGCGGTCACATGACGGAGTCTGCCTGGAAGACATACATGAAGAACAAAGAAGACTTGCAGCGAAGGTTTGTTGAAGGTGCAGTCGCCAATGGGCATCCTGAGAAAGTCGCGTTAGACTTGTTCGACAAGATGACAACTTACACGTTCAATGCAGGTCATGCGACTGGTTACTCGCTCATCTCAGTCGAGGAGATGTTCTACAAAGTCTACTATCCGAATGACTATTGGTTTGCAAAGATTAAGTTTGCAAAGTCAGAAGGTGAGCGTTACCGCTTCTGTGCTTTGGCTGTGAAAGATGGTGCTGTGCTCTTCCTTCCACATGTCAACTGGTCTGACGCGCATGCGAAGTTGCTGAAGCATGACGGCGAGCAGACAATTCAGCAAGGTTTGTCTGAGCTTAAGGGAGTTGGTGAGAAGGCAGCGGATTACATTGTTGAAGAACGTAACAAGAATGGAATTTTCACGAGCTACGACAACTTTTATGATAGGTGCAAGTCAAGGTTGGTGACGTCCAGAGTTGTGAGCATCTTGAAGGAAGTTGGAGCATTGGAGTTTAACAAGCGGACTTACATCAAGCGAGTTACGAAGTACAATTCAGCCTTGTACTCGAGGCCTTCACTTCACTGACAAATGATTCAAAATTGTCGAGCAATTTGTTCGTGACCTGTGATATAATGTAATCCCGTGGAGGAATAAGCCTCCAAGTTCCTGGAAAGGATGGAAGAAAGATGACTAAGTTCAATGCCCGCCAGTTCGCAAAGTTCGGTTTCGTTCGCGACGAAGCTCAGGACTTCAGTGATGATGGTTCTCGCTTCCGTTGCTGGACTTACAATGGCGTTCGAGTTTCTTATACGACGTTTCAAAGTGAAGCTTTTATCTCACCGAGATTCGAAGTGTACGGCAAGTCTTTCACTTACAATGATTTCTACAATGCGATGAAGGAGCTTGGGCTTGAGCCTGACTGCTACAATGGCATTGAGAATGATAAGGAGCTCATTGACCTTGGCTATCTCGCAGAGCAGATTGATGCGGTGCTTGAGCTCATTGACGAGCTTGAGGAGAAGTTCTCGAAGCCTGAGCCGATTGCTTATGCAGCCAATGAGCGACTCGTGAATGAGAAGCAGTGGGTGAAAGACGCAATTGAAGACATCACCAAAGTTGATTGGCTTGAGTACGACGAAGACATCGTGATTCGCGGTTATCACAAGGTGACTGTAAGTGACCTTCGCAAGTGGTACAAGTATCTTCAAGGTGACCTTAAGAAGCTCGAGTCAATCGACAAGTCAGACGCTCACAAGGTCAACGAGACTTTCTATCAGCATGGTTACGTTGTAGTTCGTCGCGAGCACAAGTATTCGACAATAGCGGAAGTCGAGCAGTTCATGGCTTCCTACAAGGCATAAGGAGTCACTCAGATGCTCTCAGAGGTCCTCAAATCGAAGGGATGGGTATTTACTCATACTGGAGGTTTGAGGACCTTACGTGTTATCTGGTAACCTCAGAGGAGGAGTGTAATGGATTACGAAACTATTGTGGCAGTGATTGACTTTCTCACTCAGGTGTCGTATGTTGTTTGCCCGATTATTGAAGTTGCTTTCGTGCTTCTTGAAGTCTGGGCTTTCACGTCTTTGGCAATTGAGTACTATCAGAAGCTTAGGAGGTGGATTGATGGCTGCTAAAACGAACAAGCAGAAGATTGTCGAGCTTTGTAATCAAATAAACAAGAAGGAAGGTGAAGGTGCAATCTACTCCATCGGAAGTAAGCATGCTAACTTGAACATAGCACGCTGGTCTTCTGGCATTGAAGACCTTGATGCTATCATTGGTGGTGGTTTTCCAGAAGGTCGTGTCATTGAGATATTTGGTCCAGAGTCAAGTGGCAAGACAACGATGCTGTACCATCTTTGTGGTCTTCACGACATGTGTCTTGACATTCCGATTGAGGGGACATTTGATGCAGAGCGTGCCAAGGTCTTTGGTAATCGTCCCAAGCAGCTTTTGATATATCGTGCAAGGTTCGGAGAAGATGCGTTGAACAAGACGCTTCAGTTTGCTCGTGCTGGTATTCCTTTGATTGGCATCGACAGTGTTCCAAGCTTGATACCAAAGGAAGATGCAGAGAAGGTATTCAAAGCAGCAGACCGTGACTCGATTGAGGAGCAACGTATTGGTGGAACTGCACGGTTGTTGAACAAGTACTTGCCAGTGATTGAAGACACAATCGAGTCAACAGGCACGACAGTGTTCTTCGTCAATCAAGTGCGTGACAAGATGAACGCCATGATGTTTGGCGAGAAGACGCAGACACCTGGTGGACATAAGCTCAAGCATAGCTGTTCGCTTCGCATTCAGGTAGCAAGAAGGGCATGGATTGAGATTCCGAACAAGGACCCTCGAAACAGTGCCAACTCCGAGAAAGTCGGACTGATTATGAAGTGCAAAGTTGTCAAGTCAAAGGTGTGCAATCCTATGGGTGAATGTGAGATTCCTTTGTTCTTTGACCGTGGCTTCGTGTCATTTGAAGACGTGAAGGAAATTCGTAAAGAACTGATGCAGCAACGTGCTGAGCAGTTTGGAAGGCGTGTCACAAAGAGAGACCTAGAGGGGTAGTAATGAAAGATGAAGTCAAGCTCTTAGATGCTTTAGATTTGTACGGTGAAGCAATGAATCAGATTCTTGCTGAGATGGAAGTCGACGGAAGCAAGTACACGATGGAGGAGCTTCACCAGTTAGCTCGTGCAGGCTTCGACGAGTTTGACAGGATTTATGAGGAGTTCATTCTTTGGGTGTTGTATGGTGACGACCAGAAAGCAAAGACACTTGCAAGGATAAGGGCTTCAAGAAATAGGAAGAAAGGTTTCTACAAGTTCTTCTAGAATGGGAGTTAGCATGGCAATGCGAATCAGACCAGACAAAGACACATACTATCTTGACATTGCAGCAGTTGTCAGTGAGCGTTCGACTTGTGTTCGCCGTCATTATGGTGCAGTGATTGTCAACAATGACGAGATTGTCTCGACTGGCTACAATGGCAATGTCAGAGGTGCAGTCAACTGTTATGAGAGGATGCAGTGCACGAGAGTTGAAGCAGAGCACAATGATGGTTTGTACATCGGATGCGAGTCGGTGCATGCGGAGATGAATGCATTGATTTCTGCTTCGCGTGCAGAGACAATTGGTGCGACATTGTACCTTGCAGGCTTTGATGTGTATTCGTTGGCAGGTGTCAAGCATGACGAGATTCTTGATGCTACTCCATGTCCCATTTGTTCTCGCATGATTAAGAATGCTGGCATCAAGCGAGTTGTGACGAGGTCGAAGTCTTATGATTTAAGCAAAGCAAGCAAGGAGTGAGCTACGATGATGTCGATAGTAGTCCCAGGATTGAACTTGGAACAGACTTACAGAGCAGGTCAGACATTGAGGTGGGAGAAGCTTCGCCTAGTAGATGCAGTGTACTATGTCGTGATAAGCAATAGGAACTTCACTGCAGTGTCTCAGAAAGGCGACAGGCTTCTGTTCACTTGCTCAAGCAACCAGGTGTATGACTACTGGTTTGAGTACTTTGACATGCGGCAGGACTACATCGAGTTGAATGCAGACATGCATAGGGCACATCACAGTTTCTCGAAGCTTGCAGATGATGCTTTCGGAATGCACGTGTTGAAGTTAGAGCCATGGGAGGTGATGCTTGAAGCTCTTTGCATGCGAAAGTGCGGACCATTTGAAGCAAAGCGGAACATGAAACTTCTATGCAGCATAGCTGGCAAGAAGAAAGAGTCTGGAATATCAAGCATTCGCTTCAAGTGGAACGAGACTCCAGACTCGGAAGACATAATCAAGAAGAAGGACAAGCTTCTTCAGTACGAGCAGTTCAAGCCAGTCGTGAAGCTTGCAGAGCAAATAGACTTCTTGGGAGAGCTAGTGGTTGATTCAATGGTGCTTGACACCAATGGAAAGAACATGGCTTTCTTGAGGAGTCTTGACGTGTTTACACCAAATGAAGCTCGTATGGTCCTTAGCTGGGGACTTGGAAGACGTGACGTGATAGCACTCTCGAAGACCCAAGCAGCAAGTTTCACAAGGCATTATGGAAGCAGTCCGCTAGAATGGATGCGTTCTAACAAGCAGGTCTACAGTCAATGCTTCAACGGGAGGATGGATTACTTCTCCCAGCTTGTGCGTTTCAACTACATAACTAAGAAGCAGAAGGGTCTGAAAGAATGGGAATAGTGGACAACATCAAGAAGCAAGCC
>Ga0310696_10001955_pt1 | contig 28323 bp, 30 predicted proteins | sample AusTroGonzalo_MG_4_FD_203885 | JGI IMG/M metagenome (GOLD analysis project Ga0310696, IMG submission 203885) | Bovine rumen microbial communities from tropical cattle in Woodstock, Queensland, Australia - Gonzalo_02 (v2) (version 2) | ecosystem: Host-associated > Mammals > Digestive system >...
GGTGACTATATCCAGCCACTTGTTCTGCGAGAAACGAAGCAACCCGTAGTACAAGTTGAATCCGTCGATATACACTATTGTCTTTTTCATTGCCAGCTTCCAGAAAGGCAAGGGCCAGACTTTCGCCCGGCCCTGCACCGCATCGCCGAGGCTCAGCGGTCGGTTTACAACCCATCAAGGGGTTCGGTTAGTATTGTACCAAATATTTGTTTGTGGCGCAATAGGGTGCGGCGGCAAAGTCGGATAATGGAGGCGGCGTAGTGAAGAAGACGTCGCAGAGGTCGTTGCTGTTTAGGCAGAACGTGAACCGGACGGAGGCTTTATCAAAGTTGACGAAATCGAGGTCCGCTTTCGCTTCTGCGGAAAATTTGGTATAATTTCTTTTCATGAAAAAGAGCGCTTACATGCCAATGGATGCATACTGCCGCGAATACATGCGGTATCTTGGAATCGCGAAGACCGCCCGGCGCAGCTACGCCGAGAGCGAAAGGCTTCTCAAGGCCGCGGGCTTCCGCGAACTTTCTTCGTTCAAGTCGCTCAAGGCGGGCGACAAGGTCTATCGCGGATGCGAGGATAGAACCATCCTCGCGGCCGTTATCGGAAAGGATCCGGTCGCCAAGGCCGGCCTCAAGGTCGTAGGCGGCCACACCGATGCGCCGCGCCTCGACCTCAAGCCGCGGCCCCTCTACGAGAAGGGCGGCATAATGTATTTCGACTGCCACATCTACGGCGGCATCAAGAAGTACCAGTGGCTTACGTTGCCCCTCGCGCTTTACGGAACTGTCGTGCGCAAAGACGGCTCGAAGGTCCAGATCGCTGTTGGCGACGAGCCGGGCGATCCCGTGTTCATGATTTCCGACATTCTTCCGCATCTTGGCAAGGAGCAGGAGCAGAAGAAGGTTAGCGAGTTCTTCCCTGCTGAAGACCTGGATCCCGTCTGCTGGTCAACGTATGCGAAGGCGAAGGACGACGGGGAGCATGACGCGGAGGATGGAAAGCCCAAGGCCGACAAGTCAGGTCTTGTCGCGTATCTAAAGAAGACATACAAGATCGACGAAGAAGACCTCCTTAGCGCAGAGCTGGAGATCGTGCCCGCCGGAATGCCGCGAGAGGTTGGCTTTGATCGCAACCTCATAACCGGCTATGGCCACGACGACCGCGTCTGCTCGTTCGCCGGGCTCAAGGCGCTTCTCGACGCGTCCGACAATGTCCCAGCGCAGACCGCCGCCATTCTCATGTGCGACAAGGAGGAAATTGGCTCGGTAGGCTCTACTGGAATGACCAGCTCCTTCTTCGAGAACACCGTCGCCGAACTCATCGAGCGGCAGGAGAAGGGTGCGCGCGACATAATGGTTCGCCGCGCCCTTGAAAATTCCACGATGCTTTCCGCAGACGTGACGGCGGCGGCCGATCCTCACTTCCCGGATGTCGATTCTACCGGCAACGAGGCGCGGATCAACGGCGGTGTCGCTGCGTCTAAGTACACTGGCGGAACGTCCAAGGGCGGCGCGAGCGACTGCGGGCCGGAGTTCGTCGCGAAGATCCGCAAGATCATGTCCGATGGCGACGTCACGTGGCAGATGGCGGAGCTTGGTCGCCAGGAGAAGGGCGGCGGCGGGACGATTTCGCAGTACATGGCACGGTTTGGCATGAAGGTGCTTGACATGGGCACGCCCATGTGGAACATGCATGCGCCGTGGGAGATCGTCTCCAAGTTCGACTGCTACCAGACGTACCGCGCCTACAGCGCGTACCTTAGAAGCTGATTTTAATCGGACTATAAATGCCGCTATCTCGGTGCAGTTGACCGGGATGCGGTATTTTTGGTATAATTCACGCTGTTTTGGCCGTGAGAGTGTAGCGCGCGTGCGCGAGAGTATCGCGGAAAATTACCAGAAAAGGCAGTGATGGATCAGATAAAGATCAGTGCGGAGGTTCGTACCGAGTTGGGTACGGGAGCTGTCCGCAGACTTCGCCGCCAGGAGATGATCCCTGGGTCGGTGATGAAGATGAACAAGGGCGGCACGGAGCTCATAAAGGTTCCGAGGCACGCATTCATGATGGCCATGCGCGGCAGGACGGGCAAGCAGGTTCTCGTCACGCTCGACATGGGTGGCAAGGAAGTCCCGGCGCTTCTGCGCGAAATGCAGAACGACGTTCTGAGCGGCGTGCCGATTCACGTCGATTTCAGCGAGGTCTCTCTCAGCGAGAAGGTCCGCATTACGGTGCCGATCTATCTCGTCGGCGAAGCCAAGGGCGTGAAGCTCGGCGGCGGCGTTCTCGAGCAGACTCTCCGTACGATCGACATCGACGTTCTCCCCGGCGACATTCCCGAGAAGTTTGACGTCAACGTCTCCGAACTCGGCGTCGACCAGACTCTGTTCGTGCGCGACCTCGCCCTCGGAGAGAAGTACACGGTCCTCACGCGCGGCGAAGTCCCCGTGGCGGTCGTCAAGGCTCCAGATGACGTTCCTGGCGCGGCGCCTGGCGCGGCTGCTGCAGCGGCGGCGACCCCGGAGGTCATCAAGAAGGGCAAAGAGGATGAGGCCGGCGATGCCAAGGCCGGCGCGAAGAAGGAGGAGGGCAAGTAATGAAGACTTACGATGCACTTTACATTTTCGTTGGCGTCGCGAAGGACGACGTCGTCGAAGCCAACCTCGAGAAGGCTCTCGCAGAAGTGACCCGCCTTGGCGGTACCGTCGTCGCGAAGGACCAGCTCGGCCGCCGCAGCTTTGCGCGTCCGCTTTCGAAGCGCGACAGCGGCGTCTATGTGAGGGTCCGCTTCGAGATGGATCCCCTGAAGATAAAGGAGCTCGTCGATCGCTACCGCCTCGTCGAAGAGGTGTTCCGCGTCCAGATTCTTGCTGTCGATGCACGCCGCGAGGCGAAGATCGCAGCGGAGCGCGCGGCGCGAGCTGACCGTGTGGCTAAGAAGGAGGCCGCCCAGGCCGCCGCAATCGCGGCGAAGACCGAGGAGGCGTAAGGAAACGGAGGTGCCGACATGGCGTCTTTCAACAGAGTAATCCTGATGGGCAACCTGACGCGCGACCCCGATGTCCGCTCGACGGGTGCGAGCGGCATGAAAGTCGCGCGACTCGGCCTTGCGGTCAACGAGCGCCGTAAGGACCGCGGCGGGCAGATGCAGGACTTCCCCGTGTTCATCGACGTAGATGCATGGGACAAGCTTGCCGAGCTTTGCGGGCAGTACCTCTCGAAGGGCAGCCCGATCCTCGTCGAGGGCCGTCTCCAGATGGACAACTGGGAGAAGGACGGCGTCAAGCACCAGAAGCTCAAGGTCCGCGCTTCCACGATAAAGTTCCTGTCGAGGGGCGACCGCCTTGCCGGCGGCCCGCGTCCGCTGGAGCCTGTCGCAGCAGATGCGCCCGAGAGCGAACCGAACGACATCCCTTTCTGATAGGGTGCCGCACCGATCCAAACATTCGAAAATAAAGGAGTAAGAAAATGGCTTTCAAGAAATCCAACAGCTCGGCCGGCGAGGAATTCGCCGCCCGCAAGCGTCCGCCGCTGGGCAAATACGACCAGATCGACGTGAACGACATCGAGACGCTCAAGTACTACATCACTGACTACGGGAAGATCCTTCCCGCCCGCATAACGGGCGTGACCTCCGCGCAGCAGCGCCAGATCCGCCAGGGCGTGAAGCGCGCCCGCAACATGGGCCTCATGGCCTGATCGAAAGGAGCGCGACAATGAAGCAGCATACTGAAGTCATGCTCATGGACGCGGTGAAGAAGCTCGGCAAGGCCGGACAGATCGTCAAGGTCGCCCCCGGCTATGCCCGCAACTACCTCATCCCGAAAGGCCTCGCGGCCGTAGCCACCGAGGCGGCGAAGCGTCGTCTCAAGAAGCTCGAGGCAGAGCGCGCAGCCCGCGCCGCCGAAGAGAAGAAGGCAGCGCTCGCGCTGGCCGCCAAGCTCGAAAAGCTCGAGATCACCGTTTCCGCCCACACGACGGACGGCAAGAAGCTCTACGGCTCTGTCGGCATCTCCGACATTCTCGCGGCTATCGAGGCGAATCGCGGCATTAAGCTGGACCGCAGCCAGATCGAGCTTGCGGACGCGCTTAGGGAAGTCGGCGAATACGAGCCGAAGATCGATCTCGGACATGGCGTCTTCGTCAAGTTCAAGATTCGCATTCTCAGCGACAGCCCCGAAGCGGCGGAATGACGTATTGAAGCATTCGCCGGAAGAAATCGGGCAAAGGATGGACGCACTCCAGGTGTGGGGTGCGCTCCTTCCTTTTAATTGGGCCGTAAAACCCTCCGGCACCGTCTTCCCGTATTTCTGCTCGGTGTTGAAGGAGGAGGCGAACGGCGTGCGCGTGCGCTTCCTCATGTTGGAGGGGTGGCAGACGATGCACGACTACGTGCGTACGAGAGTCGACGTAAACTTCGGCTTCTACTCGTCGCCAACGGAACTGCCGCACCTGGAGATGATTGTCCTGGAATCCGGCGAAATCGTCCTCTTCAGGCATGATCCAGGGTTTTTGCCTATAAAGGCGAATGACGCCCAGAGAGAACTTGCCGCGAAGATCCTCTGGGAATCATACGGGATAATGCTGCGCATAGAGTCAGATCCGCAGCTGCCAATGAAGTTTGCGGACGAAAAGGCTATTTTCGCCCGTGTCGAGGATTCCAAAGGGCAATGGCGCGACGAGCCTCTTGAGATACCCGACCCGCAGCCACATGTAGAAAAGATCACGTTCGAGAAGGCTGATGTCAAACGTGCGCAAGATCTTCCATTCGAGAGCGGAACGGCGATTGAGGTTGATTTCCGCCTTCTCCCTGGCGTGAAGACTGCCGCGCCATCAGCAAGGCCGCGCAGTGTGTATCAGCTCGTCGCCATGGAACCTGGCGGCAAGTTCCCGGTGATAGACATGAAGGTGACGGTTCCGCAGGACGGCGGATTGAGGCGCATGTGGGAGTCGATGCCACCGCAGCTTCTCAAGGCTTTCATCGCACGCGGCAGAGTCCCCGGCGAGATAAAAGTGCAGTCGGGGCGCGTGTTCAGGTTTCTGCGCCCCCTGTGCATGGAGTTTCCATTCAAGCTTTCGCTGCATGATTCTCTTCCTGAATTAAAATCCACCGGTCTGCCGGGGAAAGGACTGCCATGACGCATCTCATAGACGATCCATTCCTGAAACCGTTTGAGCCCGCCATCCGCGGACGCGCCAAGCGCGCCGCCGACCGCATGGCCTCGTTGGTCGCGAAGGGGCAGTCCCTTGGCGACTGGGCGAATGCACACAACTATTTTGGCCTGCACCGCGTAGGCAGGCGCTGGGTGTTCCGCGAATGGGCGCCGAACGCGACTTCAATGTGGCTCGTAGGCGATTTCAACAAGTGGCGCATCGATCCGCAGTTCGAAATCTTCAGGATTCCAGGCACGGACACGTGGGAGCGCGAAATCCCGGCGAAGGCGATAAAGCCCGGCGACAAGTTCCATCTCGAAGTGCGCTGGGAAGGCGGCTTCGGCGAGCGCATTCCCGCCTTCGCGAGATACGTGACGCAGGACGAACGCACGAAACTTTTTTCCGCGCAAGTTTACGAATCTAAGTACAAGTGGAAGAATCCCGTGCCTGCGAAGTCGCACCGTACATCGAAAACGCCTCTCATATACGAAGCCCACGTCGGCATGGCGACAGAAGAATGCCGCGTCGGCACTTATGCCGAGTTCCGGGACAACATGCTGCCGCGAATCGTCAAGGCAGGCTACGACACGGTGCAGCTGATGGCGGTGATGGAGCATCCATACTACGGATCGTTCGGATACCACGTCTCCAGCTTCTTCGCGGCATCTTCGCGCTTCGGCACGCCAGACGACCTCAAGTCCCTCGTCGATACTGCGCACGGAATGGGCCTGAGGGTGATAATGGACCTCGTACACTCCCACGCCGTCGCGAACGAGCGGGACGGCCTCTCGCGCTTCGACGGCACGGACTACCAGTATTTCCATTCCGGCGACAAGGGCCGCCACCCCGCATGGGGCAGCCGCTGCTTCGACTACGGCAAGACGCAGGTCATACACTTCCTTCTTTCAAACTGCAAGTTCTGGCTAGAGGAATACCGCTTCGACGGCTTTCGCTTCGACGGAATAACCTCCATGCTCTTCTGGAACCACGGACTTGGCGAGGCGTTCACCGACTATTCGATGTACTTCAATGGCTCCATGGACGACGACGCCTGGGTCTATCTCAATCTTGCGAACCGCGTTATCCACGAGGTGCGTCCGGACGCAATAACGATTGCCGAGGACGTCTCTGGCGCACCTGGCGTCGCCGCGCCTGTAAAAGATTTCGGCATCGGCTTCGACTACCGCATGGCGATGGGCGAGCCGGACTTCTGGTTCAAGCTCGCGGAGAAGACGAAGGACGAGGACTGGCCGATGGGCGGCATCTTCTACGCGCTCACCGACAAGCGCGCAGAGGAAAAAGTCGTCTCCTACGTCGAAAGCCACGACCAGGCGCTCGTCGGAGGAAAGACCTTCTTCTTCACGATGGCGGACGCCGAGATATACCTCGGCATGGGCGCCGACCAGCATCCGCTCGCAATCGACCGCGCAGTCGCGCTGCACAAGATGGCGCGCCTCGCGACGCTCGCCCTGAACGGCGGCGCGTACCTCAACTTCATGGGCAACGAGTTCGGCCACCCGGAATGGATCGACTTCCCCCGCGAAGAGAACGGCTGGGACTACTCCCATGCCCGCCGGCAGTGGTCTCTCCGCGACGATCCAAACCTCCGCTTTGGACGTCTCGCCGACTTTGACGTAACGATGATCAAGGAACTGCGCGGCAATGTGATGTCCGCAAAGCCTGTGCAGCTTCTTGCCGACGATGGGGACAAGGTGCTCGCGTTTCTGCGCGGCGATCTGCTCTTCATCTTCAACTTCCACCATTCGAATAGCTATACGGACTACGGAATAACCGTTCCGCCAGCGACTTCGTGGAAGCATCTCTTCGATACGGACGAGAATCGGTTCGGCGGACAGGGTCTTGTGCAGCAGGGCGGCACCTACCTGCCATTGCTCGTTCTCGACGAGCGGCACGGTGAGCTCGTCCAGCAGATAAAGGCCTATCTGCCTGCGCGTACCGCGATAGTGCTGAAGAAGATCAAGTGCCGCAAAAATGGATAGTACGTTCTACACCATATTCGCCGCGTTCAGCTTCGCGACGGGGGCGTGTGTAGCGAGCTTCCTAAACGTCGTTGCATGGCGGCTTCCACGCGGCGAATCGATAGTTTCGCCGCCCTCGCATTGCCCGAAGTGCAACACGCCGATCAAGTGGTGGCAGAACATCCCGATCCTGTCCTGGCTCGCCCTCCGCGGCAAGTGCGCAAAATGCCGCGAGCCGATCTCGCCGCGATACATCATAGTGGAGGCGATTGGCGGCGCGTTGTTCCTCGCGGCGTTTATGCGGCTCATGGGCGACGGATTCTACAAAGCAGAAGACCTGGCGATCATCCTCACTTCACTCGTAGCGGGGTGGATATGGATTTCGCTCATGATTGTCGGCAGTGTCATCGATTTCGACCACAAACTCCTTCCAGACTTCTCGACTGTCGGCGGAATGGTTCTTGGACTCGTCTTGAACGCCGCCCATTCCATTATGCTTCATTCTCCATCCCCCATTCTAAATTCCCTTTCCGGACTTGCGTTCGGTTTCGGGCTTCTCTGGCTCATTCGGTTCCTCGGCACAAAGGCGTTCAAGCGCGAGGCGATGGGGATGGGCGACGTGTTCCTGATGGGCGCGATTGGCGCAATTTTTGGACCTGTCGCGGTACTTGTGTCGCTGATACTATCATCGCTCTTCGGTTCTGTCGTGGGCGTAACGGCGATGCTCTTTTCTAAAGGCCGGCTCGGCAGGTTCGCCGAGATTCCGTACGGACCTTACATTTGCATGGGCTGCCTCGTCTGGATGTTCTACGGACCAGAGCTTATCGCCTGGTACATGCGTCTTCTTGGCTTACAAGGATAACCCCAGCTGCGTTGCCGTAAAATCGCATATTGTCGCGTGAATATGCTATAATACGCAGCATGAAGACGATTGAGTTAGCGAAGACGGCGGCGGAGGATACTCTGGTCGGTGGCAATGGTGATGTTGAACGCAAGCGTTTCGCCCGTGCGCAGTGGAGGTTCATCCTCTGCAGCATGATTGCATACGCGTTCTTCTACATCACGCGGAAGAATCTGTCGATGGCTCAGCCGGGCATGCTTGAGGAGAAGGTCATCTCCACATACGCGCTTGGAACGATCATGACGGTGCACGGAGTCCTCTACGGAGTGAGTAGGTTTGTGAACGGATTCTGGGCTGATCGCTTGAACGGACGCATCTTCATGACAATCGGCCTTGCGCTCTCCGCGCTCATGAACTTTCTCTTTGGCTGCACGTCGATAACGATCCTCTTCGCGGCGTTTTGGATTCTAAATGGCTGGACGCAGGGCATGGGCTTTCCGCCGTGCGCGAAGATGCTGACGCACTGGATACATCCGAAGGAACTGGCGACGAAGATGTCCATCTGGAACACGTCCCATTCCTTTGGTGCGTTTCTTGCACTAGGGCTATGTTCGCTTCTTTTCGCGCTAGGTTTCGGCTGGCGCTGGTGCTTCTACGTTCCTGCGGCTCTCGCGGGATGCGCGGCGGTGTTCTGCTTCTTCTGCGTGAAGGATTCGCCGACTGAGGCCGGTGTGCCCGAGCTGGAGCTGGAGATCGTGAACAGGGAACGGGGAATGGGGAACGGGGAACGGGAGATTACCACGGCAGATCGTCGCCGCCTTGTGTTCGGCAACAAGGTTATCTGGTGCGTGGCGCTTGCGAACTTTTTCGTGTATATCGTTCGGTTTGGCTTCCTTGACTGGGGGCCTACGTTCCTCAAGCAGTACAAGGGAATTCCCGTCGAGAAGGGCGGGCTTATGATCATCGCGTTCGAGCTCGCGGCTGTAGTCGGCACGGTCTTTGCCGGATGGGTGACGGACAAGGTGTTCAAGGGACGTGGCGTTAGGACGTGCGTGATTTGCATGCTCTTCGCGGCCCTGTTCGCATTTGGCTTCTGGTATCTGCCTGACGGGGCGTCCAGCCTTTGGGCGACGTTGCTTCTTATGGGTACAGGCTTTTGCATCTACGGGCCTCAGGCGCTCGTCGGCATAGTTGCCGCGAACCAGGCGACGAAGGAGGCCGCTGCAATGGCGAACGGTTTTACAGGCATCATGGGCTATGCCTCGACGATTGTCTCGGGCATAGGCATCGCGTTCATCAAGGAGCATTTCGGCTGGGGAACGACGCTTGGCGCGATAGCCTGCTTTGCTATCGTCGGCATGGTGCTCTTCCTGCTCGCCTGGAACGCCGGGCGCGACGGGTATTCCCGCGCGTGATGCCGTTGCGTGGTTAGTTAGAAGAGCCTTTGGACTCCACAATGTCCGCCAAGCGGGCGGCTGCATTGGGGACCGATAGAAGTTTCATCTTCTCCGACATGTGGCGAAGCCGCGAAGGGTTGTCGTAGAGATTCATGAGATATCTGCACACCTGGCGCGGCGAGAGCTTTGACTGTTCGCCGACGTCCGCCGCGCCCTTTGCCGCGAAAGCATTGGCGTTGTGGCGCTGATGGTCGCGCAGAGCCGATGGAAGGGGGATGAGGAACGCGGGCTTTCCGCAGGCCGCAAGTTCGAAACACGTCGAAGCCCCTGCGCGGGCGACGACAACGTCGGCGGAAGCGAACGCATCGGCCATCTCACGCTCGAATGCATGAACGCGCGACGGCAGCGATTCCTTGGCGTATTCGGCCATGACAAGTCCTTCGTCCGCAATGCCGGTCTGATGTATGACGTATAGAGGCTTGCCACCCTCGCGTCGCGCGACCTCGCGTTTCATCATGGCAAGGGCGTCCTTCATCAGCAGATTGACGGCGTGCGCTCCCTGAGAACCGCCCGTCACGAACACGACAAATGCATCTGGCGGAATGAAGGAAAAGCGTTTGCCGCTCGTTATGTCGGAGCGCACAGGCAAGCCCGTAAGGGCGGTCTTGGCTCCATGGAGAAAATTGGAAGTAACCTCGAACGAGATCGCAACCGTGTCCGCGAACCGCGACAGGAAGTCGACAGCCTTGCCGGGAACGGTGTTTGCCTCGTGCAGAAACACCTTCACGCCGCGAGATCTTGCGGCAAGTACCGGCGGAAGCGACGAGTAGCTGCCCATCGCGATAATCGCATCGGGGTTCTCGCGCTTCATTTCCTTGCGGCATCTTAGGATAGACCCGAGGTTGGAGAAGACGTTGCGGAGAGATAGCGGACGCGCCCCCGTCGCGAACACCGGTCCGTTCCAGCGGCTCATCGCTGACGACTCCACGTCGCGTCCAGAGCTCCACACGACTACTTCGTGTCCTCTTCTGACAAGTTCCTCTGCGACTGCCAATCCAGGAAATGCGTGACCGCCGGTTCCTCCGCAAGCTACTGCAATCTTCATGTCGTTACCAGTCCCGTTCGTTTGGCGAAAGCGGCATTTTGCGCATCCGCGCCTTTTTGTTTGCTTCGTGCTCGTCATTGCGCTCTTGCGCCTTTTTGAGCACTGCCTCCAATTCTTGATCCTGAGAATCGTCCTGCTTGTCCTGTTGGCCTTCGGAGTCCTTTTCCTCTTGCTGTTCAGGCTGCTCCTGCTGACGTTCCTCGCTCTGATCCTGCTGGTCTTGCTGCTGCTGTTGCTGGTCCTGGTTCTGGTTTTTGTCCTGATCCTGATTTTGCTGGTTCTGTCCGGACTGCCCCTGCTGCCCTTGCTGACCGCTGTTGTCCTTTGGCAAGAGTTCCTGTATTTGGCGAATGAGATCCAGGGCCTTTTCCTGCAATTCGGAGAGCCCTTTTTCGACGCATTCCATCTGCACTTTCTCAAGTTCTGTAGAAAGCGCCGACACCTTGGCCTGGTCTTCTGCCGTAAACGGCGGCTTGTTCGTGTCGGACTGCGCCTGGGCCTCGTAAGCCCTTGCCCAAGCCGGGAATTTCTGCCTGAATGCACGCGTGTAGTCTAGAGCCTCGGTCTGCCACGGGCGGTTGTTTATTGTGTCGGTGCCAAGCCAGGCATTGGTCTGGGCAATCTGGTCTTCCGCTAGCGCGGCTGGCGGCATTGCGGTCAGCTTGAAAAAGCGCGTGAATGAGTTTTCGACGTCGCACATCGTCGCATACGCCTCACCATCCATGTCGGAAAGCTCTCCCGCGGCCTTCTTGGTCTTTCCCTGCGCTTCGCCTATCTGCTGGAGAATGGTCGCCGCCTGCTCCTGGTTCGTTACGGAATTCGCAATTACCTCTCGCACTGGAATCCACACGTCCGCAAGGCGCGTCGCCCGTGCGGAAAGGGCGTCAGACATCGCGACGGCCCTTGTCGGCGCGTTTGTCCTGTAAGTTCCAGAGTCCGCGAGAAGGCTTCGCGCGTCGTATGTCGCCGACTTCAGCATCTCGCCGGGGTCCTTGCCCTGTGCGGCCTTTAGGACGTCGTCGATATGCTTGTTCTCGCGTTCGGCGAGAAGACCGTCCGTCGCCCTCGTGAAATTGCGGTTCGCTTTCGCATCTTCGGGATTCGCCCTAAGCGCAATCTGCGCAGCGACGGCGGCTTCTTCGCGGTTGCCGCGCTCATGCTCAAGTTTTGCTACGACTTCTGCGGCGCGAGCACCGTACGTTTTTGTCAGGAGAAGGGGCCTTAGGACGCGCAGCGCATTCGTGACGTCGCCGTTTTCGTAATACCCTACGCCGGCGTTCCACTGCTCGACCTCGCCCATCTGCTCTTCCGCCTCGGCAGAGAGAATCGCAGACGAGAGAAGACAGCAGACGAGAAGCCTCATTCCGCACCAATCTCCGCAAGTATGGAACGCGCTGCGGCGGACGGATCGGGAGCGGCAAGGATGGGCCTTCCGATTACGAGATGCGTCGCGCCGTCGGCAACGGCCTCCGCTGGCGTTGCGACGCGCTTCTGGTCCCCGACCGCCGCACCTTTGGGACGCACTCCCGGAGTGATGAAAAGCGTTCCCTTCGGCAACGCCCTGGAAAGTGCGCCGACTTCCTTCGGAGAGCAGACGAGGCCGTTCGCGCCGTTCGCCGTCGCAAACGCCGCCATCGCGGCAACCTGCTCGGCAGGTGTGCGCCCGGCGACGCCAATGTCAGCAAGGTCCGTGGCGTCGAGGGAAGTGAGCACCGTGACCGCAAGGATCTTTGGCGCATTCGCCCCGAATTCGCCAGCCGCATCGGCGGCGGCCTTAATCATGGCCTTTCCGCCAACGGAGTGGATTGTCATGAAGTCAACGCCGAGACGTCCGCATGAACGCACCGCCCGCTCGACGGTGCGCGGAATGTCGTGGAACTTGAGATCGAGGAACACGCGCTTGCCGAGATCCTTCACGGCCTTGACGACGTCAGGTCCTTCCGCCGTGAAAAGCTCGAGTCCGATCTTGTAGAAGCCGACAGCGTCGCCGATCGACTTCACTTTCTCGATGGCTGCCTCGCGGCTGTCGACGTCAAGCGCTACGATGATTTCCGCCATTTCCAAACCCTCCTCAGCGAACCACGAAATTGACCATGCGCTTCGGCACGGCAACGACCTTGAGAATTGTCTTGCCTTCGAGGAACTTGGCGACATCGGCATTGGCCTTCGCCGCCGCCTCCATTTCCGCTGGCGTCGCTGCGACAGGAACGTTGATGCGCCCGCGCAGCTTGCCCATGACCTGAACGGGTATCTCCACCTCGTCCTCAACCAGGGCGGCTGGGTCGTACTTGGGCCACGGCTCGTACGCAAGCGTCTTGTCATGGCCGAGGAACTGCCACAGTTCTTCGCCGAGATGCGGCGCAAACGGGGCAAGGCACAGGACGAACTTCTCGAGGAACTCCTTGGGCAAGCCCTCGCGGGCGTATCCTTCCGCCTCGTTCACATAGACCATCATCGCGGAGATGGCGGTGTTGAACGCCATTGCCTCAAGGTCTTCGCCGACCTTCTTGACCATCGACGCAAGGCTCTTGGCCTCTTCCTTCGTCATCGGGCGGTCTGCGATCTTCGTCTCGGTGACGAGGCGGTTGGCGCGCTTGAGGAAGCGGTGGACGCCCTCGACTCCTTTCGTCGACCACGGCTTCACCGCCTGCAACGGCCCCATGAACATCTCGTAGAGCCTGAGCGAATCTGCGCCGTAGTCGCGGATGACATCGTCGGGGTTGACGACATTCTTCAAGGACTTCGACATCTTCGCAGGGAACTCCGTGAGCGCTTCAAGCTCCGTGAGGTCTGCGCCGTCCATGCCCCAGTTCTTCGGTCCGAAGGGCTTGCCGTCCTTCCACTCGACGTGGTCCGCAGGTATGAGAACTCCGCGACCGTTCTTGTAGGCGAGCCCGAGGATCATTCCCTGGTTGACAAGCCTGTGGAAGGGCTCCTTTGTCGGGACAAGCCCGAGATCGAAGAGAACCTTGTGCCAGAAGCGTGCGTAGAGAAGATGGAGCACGGCGTGTTCCGCGCCGCCGACGTAGAGATCTACGGGCAGCCATTTCTTGAGAAGCTCCGGATCGCAGAACGCCTTGTCGTTGCACGGGTCGATGTAGCGCAAGTAGTACCAGCAGCTGCCTGCCCACTGCGGCATCGTGTTGGTCTCGCGGTGCCCCTTGCGTCCCGTCGCGGGATCGACAACGTTCACCCACTCGGTCGCTTTCGCGAGTGGCGGCTCGCCGCTGCCGGTCGGCTTGTAGTCCTCGAGCGCGGGAAGCGTAAGCGGCAGGTCCTCTTCTGGAACGAGCGACTGAGTTCCGTCCTCCCAGTGGATGACAGGGAAGGGCTCTCCCCAATAGCGTTGGCGCGAGAAGAGCCAGTCGCGAAGGCGGTATTGCGTTTTTGCCTTGCCGGCTCCTTTCTCCTCAAGCCACGCGATCATTTTCTTCTGCGCGTCCTTGACGGAAAGCCCGGTTATGAAGCCGGAATTGACCATCACGCCGTCTGCGATGTCGGTATATGCGGCATCGCCGGTGTACGGAACCCGTTCCCCCGCCTTCGCCAAGGCTTCGGCGGGCAAGCCGTTCCCCGTTCCCCGTTCCCCGTTCCCCGTTCCCCGTTCCCCGTTCTTGGCTACCACCTGGTAAATGGGAAGTCCAAAGACCTTTGCGAAATCGAAGTCGCGCTCGTCGTGCGCAGGAACGGCCATGATTGCGCCCGTGCCATAGCTAGCGAGAACGTAGTCGGAGATGAAGATCGGAATCGCCTCTCCGTTCACCGGGTTGACTCCGGCGACGCCTTCAAGCTTGACGCCGGTCTTCTCCTTGTTCAGCTCGGTGCGCTCGAGGTCGGATTTCGACGCGGCCTTCTTCTGATATTCCTTGACGGCATCGGCATTGGTGATGACGCCTTCATCAAGCCATTTGGCGACAAGCGCGTGTTCCGGCGAAAGCACCATGTACGTCGCGCCGAAGAGCGTATCGCAGCGGGTGGTGTAAACAGTGATCTTCTCCCCGTTCCCCGTCACTCCAAAATCAACAAGTGCGCCTTCCGACTTGCCGATCCAGTTGCGCTGCATCTCCTTGATGCCTTCCGGCCAGTCAAGTTCGTCGAGGTCGGCGAGAAGGCGTTCGGCGTATTCCGTTATCTTGAGCATCCACTGGCGCATCGGCTTGCGCACTACGGGATGGTTGCCGCGCTCGGAGCGGCCGTCCACGACCTCTTCGTTCGCGAGAACCGTGCCAAGCGCCGGGCACCAGTTCACTGGAACTTCGGCGACGTACGCGAGGCCCTTCTTGTAGAGCTGCTCGAAAATCCACTGTGTCCAACGGTAGTACTTGGGATCGGTCGTGTTGACTTCGCGGTCCCAGTCGTAGGAAAAGCCGAGCGCGCGAATCTGCTCGCGGAAGCGATCGACATTCTTCTTCGTCGTCACCGCGGGGTGCGTCCCCGTCTCGACTGCATACTGCTCTGCGGGAAGGCCAAAGGCGTCCCACCCCATTGGATGCAGGACGTTGAATCCCTTCATGCGCTTGTAGCGGCAGAGGATGTCCGTCGCCGTGTAGCCTTCCGGGTGTCCTACGTGCAGGCCCGCGCCAGAAGGGTACGGGAACATGTCGAGACAGTAGAACTTCTCCCCCGGTGCAGCGGAGTCAGTCTTGAAAGTCTTGTCTTCGAGCCAGCGCTTCTGCCATTTCTTCTCGATGGCAGAAAAATTGTATTCGCTCATTTCTGCTTTTGATCCTCGGCGTGTTCGGCGATCGCTTTGGCTATAAGGCCCGTAACGTCGTTGGTCGCCGCAGCGACGCCGGCCTTTACGGCGTAGTATATTGCCTTGTGCGAAGAGCTGCCGTGGCCGATGAGGACCGCGCCCGGCACGCCGAGAAGCGGCGCGCCGCCGTAAACCTCCGGGTCGAGCTGCCTCTTGAGCGAGTGGAACGCACCCTTGAGAAGCAGAGCCCCGAGCACCCTGAGAGGCCCCTTGAAGCACTCCTTCTTAAGCCAGTGGCCCGTCGCCTTCGCAAAGGACTCCGTAGTCTTCAAGACCACGTTCCCGACGAAGCCGTCGCAGACGGCCACGTCGATATGGCCCTTGAAAAGATCCTTGCCTTCTATGTTGCCTACAAAGTTGATGTCCTTCACCTCTTTGAGAAGGGGGAAGGTCGCCTTCGTCATTTCGTTGCCCTTGCAATCCTCGGTTCCGACAGACACCAGCCCAATCGCAGGAACGCCGCGCTTCAGTACGGCCTTCGAGTAGGCATTGCCCATTATCGCGAACTGCACGAGCCACTCCGGGTGGCAATCCATGTTCGCGCCAGCGTCAAGAACCATCAGGGGACGCTTCGGGTTGCGGTTCGGGAGGACCGTCGCTATTGCGGGACGCTTCACGCCGGGTATCCGACCGAGAGTCAGTATCGCGCTCGTCGCCACCGCGCCGGAATTGCCGGCCGACACGAACACGTCGGCGCGGCCTTCCTTCACGAGGCGCATTGCGACGTTTATCGAGCAGTCCTTTTTCTTGCGCACGGCATCGACGGGCGATTCGTCCATCTCTGCGATGTCAGGCGCGTGGATGACTTCCAGAAGCCCCGACTCTATTGCGCGCCGGGAATCTGCCTTCAGCTCGGACGGCAGTCGATCCAGTTCAGCCTGTATCTTCGAAAGCTGCCCGACGAGAAGTATCTGCACGTCGGGCAAGCCGACGGCGGCTTCTACGGCACCAATGACAATTTGCTCGGGGGCGTTGTCGCCCCCCATGGCATCAAGCGCGATCCGTGTCATAGGGATTCCTCCCTCTGGCCCGTTACTTCGCGGCTACGACCTTGCGGCCCTTGTACGTGCCGCACTTCGGACACGCACGGTGCGAGCGGACTGCCGCGCCACAGGCGGGGCAGACGCCGGTCTGCGCGAGAATAGGCTTCTCGAGAGACGCTACGCGCTCGCGTTTACGACGCTTCGATACACGATTCTTAGGACTGGCCATTTCTTTTTTCTCCTTCCTTCAAGTTGTCCAGGACATTCCACCGGCAGTCGCCTGGCATTTCGACCTTCTGCTCGATCCCAGGGCAGGTCTCGCTGCAGACCGGATATGCCGGTAGGGTGAGTATTATACTCTCTCTTACGTCTTCCGTCAAATCGACCTCGTGAGTTTTTTCGCCGATTTCGTACGACTGCACGAAGTCTTCGACCTTGATTGTGTCGTCGAAATCCTCTCCACAACGGGAGCAGACGAGGTCGAAATCCTGCTCAAGGGTTCCTTTTACGAGAAGCTCGTGACCGAAGAGCTGCACCTTGAGGTGGTATCTCACGCCGCCGAACGGCTTCACGAACTCCTCGTCGAGATCGACGCAATCGACCTCGCCGTCCAGTATCTCGCCATCAGGATCGAGCCTTGCGACATCCACGACTAGCCGGCGGTCAAGTTCCGTCGGTGCGTCAGAATGCGGTGCTTTGTTCCCTTTCCCTGCCATATCGCCCATATTATACCAAACTTTGTGTTTGAAATGCAATTTGACCGCCACGCAGGGGGCTATCTCGTGCGGAGGAGCATCTGGGCGCGGGCGTTGTTCTGCCGCGCCGCGCGGTAGAGCCAGGTCTCGGCGCGGACAGGGTCCGCCTCCACGCCGATTCCGTCGAGGTAGCATTCTCCGACAATCGTCTGCGCGGGCGCATGCCCCCGAAGCGCCGCCTTCATAGCCCACTGGAAGCCGACCGCCTCGTCCTTTTCAGTGCCGATTCCGTGTAGAAGGCAATACGCGAGATCGCTCGTGCCGCCAAGATGGCCTTGTTTCGCCGCGCTTTCATACATCCTAACCGCCGCGGCCTTGTCTGCCTTGCATCCCCATCCGCGGTGCAGGCAAAGGCCCAGCGACGCTTGGGCCGACGCGTCGCCCTGCTCCGCCGCGAGCATGTACCACCGTACCGCCTCCGCTCGGTTTGTCGGCGTGCCGCGTCCATAGAAGTACGCTTCGGCGACTACCGTCTGCGCCTCTACGTTGCCGCGCTCCGCGTATGGAAGAATGCGGGAGAGGTACGCGGCGTCCGTCTCGTCGGGATGCGGCGCGACTGTCAACACGGATTTCGGAGGGTTGACGATCGGTCCAATCCACGCTCGCAGCGTCGGACGGATCGCGGGGAATGCCGCCGCGAGCGCGAGCGCAAGCGCAATGAGCAGCGCCCCTGCGGCCGGAAGGCGGTTGCGGTGGCGGAGCGCCGCCGCGAAGGCGTTCGCGGAACGAAACCTGTCCCCTGGCGCTTCGCGCGTCGCGCGGCGGACGATGTTCTGCACGTTCCACGGGACTCTCCCGCCGTAGAAAAACGAAAGAAGCTTTCCCAAGGCGAATACGTCGCCCTGCACGGAATACTCGCCCTTGAGCAGCTGCTCCGGCGCGGCGTAGTCGAGAGTGCCGACGCCAACGGGCTTGCCGTCGATTATGGAGATGCCGTCCTTGCACCGCACGACTGGAGATCCCGCGCCGAATCCGCGCTTCTTTATGAGGCCGAGGTCGATGAGCGCAGGGTCTCCGTTCTTCCTGAGAAGAATGTTCGCTGGCTTTATGTCGCGGTGTATGTAGCCTGCGTCGTGGAGCGTCTGCACGGCCTTCGCTACTTTGTTCATGAAGCGTGGCACGTCGGCGCGCGGCATCGGGTCCGGCAGTGGCTGGAGATATTCCATCACGAAATACGGTTCGCCGTCAAGAGTTCCGGATCCGAGAAAGCGCGGCAGAACAGGCAGGGAGAGAAAACGTATCGCGTCCGCCTCGGCGAGAAACCGCGCCCTTAGTCCCTTCGATCCGTCCAGCAGAAGCTTCAGCGCGCCTTCCTGTCCGAAGCGCACGTTCATCACGCGATAGACCTCCGCTGACATGCCGGCGCCAAGGAACGCCTCGATGCGCCAGTCGTCCACCAGCGTTCCTTGCGGAAGGCGTCCGCCGGACGCTTTTGCGGGACGCCTTTCCTTCAGCCATTTCTCTATCGTCAGCTGCAGCATGCGTCACTCTTCGCGTAGGCAATGGACAAGAAGCTCGTCGAAGCTGTCTATCTTCACGGTGAACTTGGAATCCCTGAGGCGGCCGAAGCCGAATGTGCAGAAGGCGCAGCGGATTCCCGCGTTTGCGGCGACGTCCATGTCGGTCCAGTTGTCGCCGACCATCCAGTCGCGTGGCGAAAGGCGATGTCCGCCGAGGCGCGCGGCGCATTCGCGAAGCGACTGCGGATCGGGCTTCAGCTGAATGCCGTCGCCGCCCGCGACTACCGCGGAGCCGAACATCTCGGATATGCCGAACTTTTCCAGGACCGGCGTCACGGCGAAATGCGGCTTGTTCGTGTTGATGCCGAGAAGGCAGCCGCGCCGTTTCAGCTCCGCAAGCGTTTCCAGCACGTTCGCGTAAGGCCGCACGGCGTCGCAGCAATGTTCCGCGTAATGGCTCTTGAAAAGTTCCCACAGCTCTTCGTACGGGATCTTCGCCTCTGGAATTGCGTGTTCCAGAAGATAGCGCGCGCCCTGTCCGACGTGAGTTATCACCGTTTCTACCGGCCATTCGGGAAGGGCGAGGTCGCGCCGCGTATGGTTCACCGTCGCCGCGAGATCCGCGCGCGTATCGAAAAGCGTTCCGTCAAAGTCAAAGAATATCGCAGGCATATTGTCCCTCTTGCCAACCAATAGTACTATTTTTTCCGTCGTCGCGCAAGTGCAAAATTTCTCGGCACCCCATTGACGGATGGCATATAAAATTGCTACAATTCGCAACAACGGTCTAGGAGGGCGCGTGCTTTTCAGACCGGGCAACAAAAGAAAACAAGGAAAAGATCAGATGGAAATCTATGTTGGTAACCTCGCTTACGCGACGACCGACGATGGTCTGAAGGCGGCGTTCGCGGCGTTTGGCGAAGTTACCGCCGTTCGCGTAGTGACCGACCGCATGACAGGTCGCAGCAAGGGATTCGGCTTCGTTACGATGCCCGATTCCGCACAGGCACAGGCAGCGATTGATGCGCTGAACGGCCATGAACTGGATGGGCGCACGCTCCGCGTGAACGAGTCCCAGCCCAGGCCTCGCGAAGAGCGCGAAGGCGGCTTCCGCGGCGGGCGCGGCGGATATGGACGCGGCGGCTACGGCGGGCGCGGCGGCTACGGCGATCGTGGCGGCTATGGCGACCGTCCTCCGCGCCGCGAGTCCCGTTGGTAATCGGATCTTTTCCGATTGGTTAAACGGAACACGGCTGCGACATGCGCCGTGTTCTTGTTTTTTTGGTATAATCACCGACATGGAAGAAATAGATTTCGAGTCAGACGACTTCGCGGACATCATCGCCAAGGACAAGCGCTACGACGCAAGGGCGTACGCGCTGCTGCTTGATGTCGTGCACTACCTCGCCGGGGAATCCGGCGACCGGCACTGTTCGGGCGAGGAAATCCTCGACGAGTTCAAGGAACGCGCGCTGGACCAGTACGGGCCGCTCACGTACACCGTCCTCTCCGAGTGGGGTCTTTCCCGTACGGAGGACATAGGCGAGATGATGTTCAACCTCGTGGACGCCCGGCGGATCGGGAAGGACGACAACGACTCGGCCGATTCATTCGCAGGCGGATACGATTTCCGAGAAACGTTCATGGGACCTTACCAGACGTGACGCGCATCGAGAGTTTTGGCTGGCGCGGCGTCGTCGAGCCGGGCGTGGGGCGCGTGGTAAGCGCCCACGGCGACTACTACCATCTAGTCTGCAACGAGGCGGAGGGCGAGATAATCGCGCGAAAGAAGAAGTCCGCGTTCGTGCGCATGAAGAGCTCCGCGCCGGACAACATGAAAGGCGCGAAGAAATCCGAGATCCAGGCAATGGAACCGCTCCGTCCGATGACAGGCGATTTCGTCAGGTTCCGCCACAACGCGCAAGGCGACTCGATGATCCTCGAAGTTCTGCCGCGCTTCTCGCGGTTCGAGCGTCGCGACCCTGCGGCGCGGCGCACCTCGCAGATGCTCGCCGTGAACTTTGACACGCTTTTCATAATGATGTCGCTGAACGAGGACTTCTCGACGGCGAGGATCGACCGCTATCTGACGCTTGCCGAAGACATCGGGGAAGGGGAGGCGGTTGTCGTGCTTACCAAGGCGGACCTCTGGCAGGACGGCGACGAGAAGTTCGTCGACGATCTCGTCGCGACGATAGCCGGCCGCGCAAGGTCGCTCAGGATATCGGCGCTGACCGGCGAAGGCATGGATGTCGTCAGGGAGTATGCGCAGCCGGGCAAGACCCTCGCGTTTGTCGGATCGTCCGGCGTCGGGAAGTCGACGCTTCTCAACGCGCTTGCGGGAGAGACCGTCGCCGCAACGCAGGAGATTCAGGAGTGGTCTGGCAAGGGACGCCACACTACGACGTCGCGAGAGCTTGTGATGCTGCCTTCCGGCGCCATGGTCGTGGACACTCCTGGGATACGCGAGATAGGCATGGTCGGCGAGACGGACGCCATTCTTGCGAAAGGCGTCTCGACCCACCGCTACCGTGCGTAGCTGCCGATCTTGCCGAGCAGGGCGTCGCGCAAGGCGTTGAAATCTTCAGAGCCGAAAGGCTTGTCGTTCCAGTCGATGAACGTCTGCTGAAGATCCATGAAGAAGCGCCGCGCCTCCGCTTTGTCGTTGAACGGATATTCCGTGGAAAGCGCTTTCTCGACGACGTCGAACATCGCCCTCTGGCGTTCGACGGGCGTTGTCGCGTCGGCTTCCGAGAACGCGTTCTGCTGAAGATACACGGCGTCGAGGAACTCGGCCTTGAGGTAGGTCGTGAAGTCCTCGATGCTCGTTCCCTCCTCGCCTACGACTTTCATCATCTGCCCGACTTCGCTGCCCTTGCGCAGTATGGAGCGCGCCTTCTCGACGCGATCCTGCTCGATGACGGAGTTGTAGTGGCTCCACGAATCGAGAGGGTCGATTGCAGGGTAGCGACGTGCGTCGGAGCGTGCGCGGCTGAGGCCGTGGAAGCCGCCGACGACCTTGAGCGTCGCCTGGGTCACAGGTTCGTCGAAGTTGCCGCCCGCTGGCGAGACCGTGCCGCCGATGGTGACAGACCCCGTCTTGCCGTTCCTCAGCATGACGCGCCCCGCGCGCTCGTAGAACGCGGCGATACGGCTTTCGAGATACGCCGGGAACGCCTCTTCGCCCGGAATCTCCTCGAGTCGGCCGGAAAGCTCGCGCATCGCCTGCGCCCAGCGCGACGTGGAGTCGGCGAGGACGAGCACGTTAAGCCCCATCTGCCTAAAGTATTCCGCGAGCGTGACTGCCGTATATACCGAAGCTTCGCGCGAGGCGACAGGCATCGAGGACGTGTTGCAGATGATGATCGTGCGCTTCATCAGAGACTGACCGGTCTTGGGATCGGTTATCTCCGGAAACTCCTTCAGCGTCTCAACGACTTCGCCTGCGCGCTCTCCGCACGCGGCGGATATGACGACATCGACCTTGGCGTACCTTGCGGTCGTCTGCTGGAGGACTGTCTTGCCTGCGCCGAACGGCCCGGGGATGCAGTACGTGCCGCCTACTGCCACGGGGAAGAACGTGTCGATCGTGCGCACGGTCGTTTCAAGCGTCTCCGTCGGCTCTAGCCTTTCCTTGAAGCACTTGATCGGAACCTTCACTGGCCAGCGCTGCATCATCTGCACTGCGATATCCTTGCCATCTGCGCTGGTGAGAGTTGCAATGTCGTCCGTCACCGTGTAGTCGCCCTCTGGCGCGATGGACTTCACCGTGTAGAATCCGCGAAGCGCGAAGGGGACCATGATCTTGTGTCCCGGCATGGTTTTCTCGTCGAAGATGCCTTCTGTGACCCAGCCGAGGAAGTCGCCGGCCGAGACTCTGTCGCCGACTTTGGCAGTCGGGTGGAAGTCCCACTTCCTGTCGCGGGGAAGCCCCGGCAGGTACATTCCCCTCTGCAGGAAGTAGCCTGCGTCCTTTGATATCTTCGCCGCCTCGTTCGCGAGGTCGGCGAGCGGGTTCTGAAGCCCGTCATAGACCTGCGCGAGCATTCCGGGGCCCAGCTCCGCCGCGAGAAGTTCGCCGGTGAACTCGACCTTGTCGTCAACCATGAGATCGGTCGTCGCGTCAAACACCTGCATGTCGCAGCGCGTGCCGCGCACGCGCACGATCTCCGCCATGAGCCGCTTGCCCGCGCACATCGCGTAGCCGACTTCGTTCTGGGCGACAGCTCCGTCGAATGCGACGGTGATCATGTTGCCGTTTACTGCCGTGATTTTTCCTGTGGTCATATCGTGTTCCCCTTGGTTGCGGCTACAAGCCTGTCGAACGCGGCGGAGCCTGCGTCCTTGGAAATCTTCGCGCGCCTGAGCGCTATCTTGAGGCGTACCGCGTACGTCGCGAGAGCGCCGGAGCCGAGCGGAGACGCTGGCGGCGTCAGTTCGCCGGCGGCGTCCCACCAAACCTTGTCTATCATTTCGTCGCGCTTGGCGACGTCCTTCTCCTGGAAGCAGGCGAGAATCCTGTTTCGCCAGTAGAGCGAACAGCCTGTCGCCGGACGCTTCCTGTCCGCGCCGCCGCGTGCTTCGGCGACTGCGTTTCTAAGCTGCGTTTCGATGTCGCGCCATCTTTCCAGCCCGGACGCACAAAGGCGCGTTCCCTCCGAAAGCGAGTCGAACTGCTCCCACGTCATCGGCGCGGATGCTCCGAATTCGAGCGGCGGAAGCGAGGCTACGATGTAGTCAACGCTCATTTGAGCAACGCGGCGAGATCTGGACGAAGCCTTTTCGCGAGTTCGCCCGCGACGACATCTGCGGTAAACGCGCTTTCGACGCGTCCGCCATCAACTTTCACGGAAAAGCCGGCGCCCGCCGACTCGTCTGTCACGACGGTGAACGACCCGAGCTTTGAAAGATCGGCTGCTAGCGCCCTGGCGAGCTCGGGCCCGCAGGTGATTTCGCCCTGGCCGGACATCCCGCCGATCGCGGCGGCGACGAGCTCCGTGGCGGTCTTCCCGTCGGCGAGGGCCTTCTCGGTCTCCTTGAGAAGTATCTTTTCGAGAAGCGACTTGACGGACGACTCGACCATGATGATGGTGTCTCGCGCCGCCTGCCTCACGGTTTCCTTCGCCCGGTCCGCATAATCGGCGGCGGCCTTCTCCGCATCGGCCTTGGCCTTGTCTGCCTCGGCGCGGGCGTTTCTCTCTATGGCATCGGCTTTTGCGGTTGCCTCGGCCACGATTTTCGCCGCCGTCGCCTCTGCCTTTTCGACGCCCTCCCGGTTTATCTTTTCGAGAAGTCCCTGAAGATCTTCCATGTTTTGCTCCTCCAACGTGATATGAAGTTGTGATTATACCGCTTTCCACCTCCAAAAGTCAAGCCGTGTTTGGGTGGATTTCAAATTTGCGGAGGCGATTGCACGCACACAGGCACATGATTATGGTAAACTATCCGACATGGACAATCTCAGGTTGAGGAAGATAATAGGATTCGCGAAAGCGCGCAAGTCGTGTTCCATTGCGGAGCTGATGGAAAAGTTCGGCGTCAGCTCCGCGACAATCCATCGCGACATAGTCCTTCTGGCGAAGCGCGACGTCGTGGAGCGGGTGAGGGGCGGGATAATATACCACGAGGCGCCAAACGCGCGTGGCGGCGCGGACGAATACCAGGATCGCGTAGTGGCGCGGCGGAATGAAAAAATCGCGGCCGCGCAGAGAGCCATCGCGCTTGTCGAAGAGGGCGACATAATCTTCCTCGACTCATCGACGACCGTTTACGAATTCGCACTTCTCCTGATGCACTGCAAGTTCGACCACCTCACGGTCATAACGAATTCCATTCCTGTCATGCACCTTTTCAGGAAGTTCCCGCCGCATTGGTCGATGATAGGCCTTGGCGGCAACTTCGATCCGCGCCTGAATTCCATTCTGGGCGCGGCGGCAATCGAACAGCTCTCTCGCTTCAACATTACCAAGGCGTTCATCTCGGCGTTCGGCCTTGACGACAAGACGGCGACAACTAACCACGAGCAGCAGGCGGACATATTGCGCCGCGTGCTGGACGCGGCGGATAAGCGCTACTTGATAATCGACCACTCAAAGATAGGCCGCAAAGGCATCTACCGCATAGCCGCGCGCGGCGGATTTGACGCGATCCTCACCGACCGCCAATCGTAGAGGTATCTTGCCAAATCTTGGTTTGCTGGCCAACAGCGACTTTGTCGCTACCCTAAATTAATTAAGTTGTCGGCGCCACTGCCCCATCGGCAGGCCAAAGCGTTTCTTGAACACGACTTGCAGGTGCGGTATGTCGGTGAAGCCGCAGACGCGGGCGACCTTTGTCACGGACAGCTGAGTGGACGCAAGGCGCTTCTTGAGTTCGTCAAGCCTCATCCTTAGAATCGTCTCGCGGATTGTCTCGCCCTGGTATTCCCTGAACCTGAGCGACGCGAGGCTCCTAGAAACGCCGAGATGCCGCACGACGTCGTCAGTGGTTATCGCCTTCGTGACGTTCTGACGTATGAAGTCGAGGGCTGTGGTGATGAGATGCGTGGCGGGGGTGAGCGGTGCTGTGGACTCGCGTTCCACTATCGTCTGCTCGTTGTACGTCTCGCGGCGGACCTTTCCCTTTGGCCATCCACGGAACATCTGCGACAGGGCCTTGGCCGCCATCTCCCCAACGATGTTGTCGCGCGGCATTACGCTCGATATTGTTGGCGAGTCGAATTCGCACATCAACTCGTCGTTGTCGACGCCAAGCACCGAAATCTGATTCGGGACGGATATCCTTGCGCGCTTGCATGCCTCCATCACCTCTAGGGCCGTCGTGTCGCAGGCCGCCATTACGGCGGCGGGCTTGGGAAGGGAGAGCAGCCACGACTTCAACGATGAAGAATGGTCGTCGTAGTTGAAGGTAAGCACGTGCATCTTGCGGCGCTTCATCTCCGAGGAAAACGCGTCAGCGCGAATCTGGGACCATCCATGCCTGTCTTCGGTCGGGACGAAGCCAAACGAGCGGAATCGCCCGAGCCCAAGTAGGTACTGTGCGCCGAAGCGCCCTATGGCGGCATTGTCGTTCTGCACAAAGACGACGTTTTCCGGGGCGTTGGGGTCGTATGTCCCGAAGACGACTACCGAAGTGCCCTGCGGTATCGTGCCTTTTGGAATGGAGTTGTACGAGTCTTCGTCAGTGACGATGCCGTTGTACCCGCCTAGCTGTATCGCCCGCAGGATGTTCGGCTCAAGCGTCTTCTTCGACACCCTGAGGTGAAGCCGCCAGTCGCGCCTGTGCCGTGCGCGGCGGGTGAAGCCAGCGAGGAAGTTGCGCCCAGACGATATCGTCGACGACCAAAGGAGTATCAGCACGTTCTTTTTGCGAACTTCCGTATTTCTCTTCATCTGTGCGTATGTTATCATTTCGTACCTTGCCAGAGGCTATTTGAACACGGACTTTATCTCAGAAAGGATGGATTCTGCGGAGCCTATCGCATAGCGCCTTGCGATCTCAAGAAGGTCGTCGTCGGTTATGTTCGACTGCTTGCCGTTGATGCTCATCGCGTGGCAATTGGTCCAGCTGCGCCGCACATCGCCCTCCGGCGCTTCCGGCGGAACTCCACCCGTCAGGTCGTATGCCGGTGCAAGCTGCCACGGCCCGCCCTCCTTCATCAAGAAAGAGAAGTTCTTCGAGTGATCGTCCGTCTCGTCCGAATAGACGTTGAAAGCCATCCGCCTGAACATCTGCGCAAGAGCGTCGTATCCAAGACCGAGGGCAACGATCGTCTCGAAAAGCTGCCCGTAAGAATTCATTTCAAGCGAAACATCCGGCGGCAGCGCACGGATGGCGCGAAACGTCTGCACATGGTGACGTCTTGCTCCGTCCCTGTCGAAACGCCGTGTCATGAAATGCCCAACGCCGTCCAAAGTATAGAGCCTCGATTCGCTGATTTCCACTCCGCACGCCCTGGCAAGCTCGTATGTGCGGTATTCAGCAATGCCAGTGTAGGGGCTCTCGTCTGGCGTAATCTTGATGATCCACGGCTCGAAGCCTTCTGGCATGTCTTCGCTCGGAATGCAGAACCGGTCCGTGTCGGGGTTCCATCCGACCACGGCTTTCGCCTGCGCACCACCTGCCGAAGACCCCACCCGAAAAATCTCCTTTAGCGCAGCGGGGCCCGACATGTTCTCTATTCTGTGGTTCAATAGGTGACGCGACTCCTCAATGACGCGTTTAAGCCTGATTGCCAGTTTTATGTCCCTTCGCGGTCCGCGTTGCGGAGCGTATTCCAGTGCGCCTATCGCCCGCGATCCTATGTATGCCAACCTGTCAAGCGCGGTAACGGACGACTTCATGACGCCCTGACGCTCCATCCATGCGTCGATTACACTGTTTCCAAACGAATCAGGCAGCGAATCGGCAAACACGGCGGGAAGTCCGTGGAACGCTGAAGCCGGACGGTCGAGAAAAGAAAACTCACCCGCGCCTAGCGGAAGCTCGAAAGGCGCTATCTCTATACCTGAACGCAGGAATACTGTATCGTACTCAAAGCGATAGTGCGTGGCGGTCTTGGGGATGATCGTGCCTACGTGACGCCCCCATATCGAAACCTCTATTGCATCTACATGCGAGTACATCAACGCGTTTCCTTCCTTATTGCACTAGCACGCAATCTTGGCCTGTTTCCTCGCTTCACATAGTCCCTGATGGAAACGGCATCCGCCGGACCTAGGCGCATGATCCATTCATCCTTGCCAAGCGTCCGGCAGACTTGTATGAATGTCGTCAACGACGCACCCTTGCCGCCCTCAAGATTCTTGAGGGCGCTTTCCGAAATGTCGCTTCGCTCGGATACGACCTTTTGCGACAGGTTGCGATACAACCTTTCCCGCTTAAGCATCGATCCAATGTCGACTAACAAGTCTTCTATCTTTCCAAGTACCATAAGAGTTGTCTTTTAACCTCTAAACGCGGATATTATACCATAAAAGGTGTTTTTGCGTCTACAACACAAGCTGATGGTGGATGCGGAATTTCACTTGGCGTGTTCTATATCGTCATGCGTACAAGGCCGCCTACGAAGTCAAAGTGCGCGTCGTTGGAAACCCTTCCTCCGCATCGATACGGCGGCATTTTGAAACAGCAGCGTTGAAATCCCGCTCGTCTTTTGCTGACCACGTGCCGGCGAGCCACGAGAGGTCACGGCGCCTTGGCGCAGGGTTTTCAAATTCTGTCATCGTCTTCATCCTGCACCTCCATGTGATTGCACTGATTTCAAAAAGTGATTGCATTATATCATTTTCTCGTGCGCGATGCAATGGGGCGGCGGAGTTGAAATTGCACGACCGCGCCCGCTGACAAGAGGCAGGAATCGACGCGCCTTTCTGCAAAAACGTGCGGATATCAACCTAGATGTTTGCAAAAACGTGCAAATCTTGGTCTTGAAATCTGCAAAAACGTGCCGCAGGCCTTGTTTTTGTCAACGATGCGCTTGACTTGTGAAGGTCCAATATAGTACAATTCCCATTACAAACGCCTGTGTGGCAAACCGCCGTGTGGCAAACGGTTGTTTGTCAACTTGAAGAAAGGAGTTGGCGACATGGATTTCTGTGGAAGGCAGGAAGAATTGCGGGAGCTTGCGAAGATCCGCGAGAGGTCGCGCGGATGCGCACAGTTCACCGTGGTGACAGGACGGCGTCGCGTCGGAAAGACCGAGCTTATAGAAAAGGCGTTTAACGACGGCGAGACGCCTTACCTGTACTTCCTTGTCACCCAGCGATCCGAAAAAGACCTGTGCGCGATTCTCCAGGAAGAGGCGAACAAGGTCGTCTCCCCTCCCATACTCGGTACGGCAGAGCGCTTTTCGCAGCTGTTCGAGGCGATAATGGCATATTCTGCCAGCAAGCCGCTGA
>Ga0310696_10001956_pt1 | contig 28323 bp, 26 predicted proteins | sample AusTroGonzalo_MG_4_FD_203885 | JGI IMG/M metagenome (GOLD analysis project Ga0310696, IMG submission 203885) | Bovine rumen microbial communities from tropical cattle in Woodstock, Queensland, Australia - Gonzalo_02 (v2) (version 2) | ecosystem: Host-associated > Mammals > Digestive system >...
AAAATTACTGAGGAACAGGCTCAGGAAATGATTGATCATTTCGTAATGAAACTAAGATTAGTAAGACACCTTAGAATGGGATCTTATGATGACGTATTTGGATGAGATCCAACTTGGGTAACTGAATCAGTTGGTGGAATGTTTAGTGATGGTAAAGTAAAAGTTACTAAAACTTCATTCAGATTTTTACAAACTTTATATAATCTTGGACCATCTCCAGAGCCAAATCTAACAGTTCTTTGGTCTGATCAATTGCCAGAAGGATTTAAAAGATTCTGTGCTCAGGTTTCTATCGATACTTCATCAATCCAATATGAAAATGATGACTTGATGAAATCAGTTAGATGAGGAGATGACTATTGAATCGCATGTTGTGTTTCATACCAAGAAATTGGTAAAAGAATCCAGCATTTTGGTGCGAGATGTAATCTGGCTAAAACATTACTTCTAGCTATTAATGGAGGTAGAGAAGAAGATGAGGGAGTTCAAGTTATGGATGCAAAATTATTCCAAGATTGTGATAACGAAGATTGAACTCTGAATTTTGACAAAGTGTATGAAAACTTCAAAAATGCTATGGCAAATACAGCTAGAGTTTATGCAAAAGCTATGTATATAATTCATTATATGCACGATAAATATTATTATGAAAAAGCTCAAATGGCATTTATTGATTCTGGATGTGGAATCGATATTGCATATGGAATCGCTGGAATGTCAGTTGTACTAGACTCTCTTTCAGCTATTAGATATGCAAAAGTTAAGCCAGTTAGAGATGAAAATTGATTAGCAAAAGATTTCGAAATAGAAGGAGAGTATCCAATGTTTGGAAATGATGATGATAGAGTAGATTTGATGTGAAGAGAAATTCAAGAATATTTTATGTCAGAATTATCTAAACATAAAGCTTATAAAAATGCAAATCCTACATTATCACTTCTTACAATTACTTCAAATGTAATGTATGGAAAGAATACGTGAGCTACTCCAGATGGAAGAAAAGCTGGAGAGCCATTTGCTCCTGGGGCTAATCCAATGCATGGAAGAGATCATTCATGAGCAATAGCTTCATTAAATTCAGTAGCTAAATTGGATTACCACTATTCACAGGATGGAATCTCAAATACATTCTCAATTATTCCAGCTTCATTATGAACTAACAAAGAAGAACAAATTGATAATTTGGTAAAGATGTTGAATGGATATTTCGGAAAAGATGCTCACCATTTGAATGTAAATGTTCTCAATAGAGAAACATTGATGGATGCATATGAACATCCAGAAAATTATCCTCAATTGACTATCAGAGTTTCAGGATATGCAGTAAATTTCGTTAGATTATCAAAAGCTCATCAATTAGAGGTTATCAAGAGAACTTTCCATGATAGAATGTAATTAACCCGAAAAATATATAAAAAGCTGGTCGTAGTGGTCAGCTTTTTTATTTTTTGTAAAAATATTAATGTTTGAAAATTTGATTTTTATTGGATTATTGTGTATAATATCTGTATAATTTTATTGTAAGTGATATGACTATGGATGACTATCAGATATATAAGGAATTAAAATCAGATTTTAAAAGTAGTAGTAAGAATAAGTGGAAATCTACAAAAAAATATGGTAAATATAAAATTTTATTATATTGATTTATATTATTTTTATTATTACTCCCAGAAATAGCATTACTTCTCACAAAGAAAACATATGAGTACATTTCAAATATAGATAATTTGCCTGAACCAATACAAACTTCAGCTGATTGATGAATCACCAAGAAAGTGCATTGAGAAAATGTACAAATAGATTTTTTGGCAAAATATGACATTAAATGAAAAGTTATTTCCGTAAAAGATTATGCATGACTAGATATAGAGAAAGCATTATCACCAAGAGATTTTGCTCTTTGACGATGAAAAATGAGTAAACAAGAAATTATTGATAAATTGGATTGGAATGACTATAGAAATAGATTTATATACGCATATGTCCCAGAAGGTAACGAAGATCGATTTGATGCTGAATTCTCATGAAATATAAGAAAATGAAATCGGTGAACTCTTCAAACGCAATTTTCCAATAACCACTTAATCCCTGCGAATAAAAAAATTAAACGTTTAATTAAAAAAATTAAAGAAGGAGATGTCGTAAGGTTGCAGTGATATTTAATTTATGCTCATTATGAATCAGGGCAATGGTCACGGGGTCGACATTCAAGTATGAACAGAAAGGATACTTGAGCTGGGGCATGTGAAGTAATTTACGTTACGGATATTACTCGATTAAAAGAAAAATAATATTAATTTAAATAATATTTTCTTTCATCTTCATCTAACTTCTCAATTGCATACCTTAGCATAGTTCTAGGCATCTTACAGGCATATTTATCCAGAAAATCTTTCAGAACTTTTTTATCTTTTTTTCAAATTTCTCTTAAAAGCCATCAAACGGCTTTATGAATTAAATCATGTTTATGATTCAAAAGTATTTCAGAAATTTTTAAAGTATCATCAAATTCTCACTTTTTCACAAAAGTCATGGTCGAGACAATTGCAACTCTCTGTTTTCGCATATTCTTATCTTTAGCTAATCCATACAAGATTTCTCTATCTTTATCCAAAAGATAATTTCATAACATTTTATAGCATACCAAGTCCACTAAATCTCGATTATTACAATATTCTAAATGTGATAAATAAAAATCTATAATTTCTTTTTTTTCAGTTTCCATTTTTTTCTTTACACAAAATTCATATTTATAGCACAAAATCAAAAGGGCAGTCAAACGAACTTCATGGTATTCAGATTTTAATAGATTTTCTATATCATCCAGATTGCATTTATCAAAATGCTTTTTTGCCATTTCTCTTTGCTCAGGGACTGGTATTCACAAAAACTTATCTCATTCTCCGTATCATCATTTTCAAGTTTTAAAAAATCTAGACAAAATTTTAGCTTTATCTGGATCCTTTAATTTTTCTAAATCATCAATAACTTCTCTGTACATTGGAATCAGTTTTTTATTTCTTAGTTAAATTTATCAAGACTATTTCACTTTGAGTTCATAATCTGAATGGTAATCCCCATGTTCATATTCATTGAGTTACAAATGCTGTTCTATCTCATAGTTTATATTCTCCATATAGGTAATCATTTGCTAATCTAGATAATTCCATTATTCCGTAGAATTGCCCGTGGTGAGTATGTCATGCAACTTCTAAATCAACAGGGTAGTCTTTTAATTTTTCTAATTTAATTGGCTGATGAGTAACCAAAATTGTAAACCAATCTTTACTATTATCAAATTCAACTTGATTCATAATTTCATCAAGAGATTTATTTTCCCATATACTTTTATCAATTAAACCAGCTACTTGAATATTAAGTGAATCATTTTTTGTAACTACATTATTTAGGAATCCTATTCCAGAAACTTCTGGGATTTCCCGTACAATCTCTCAGTTTCACATTACGTCATGATTTCATATTACGGCAAAGATAGGAATATTTTTTATGGATTCGAATGCTGAAAAATAATTTACATAACTATCATTAGGTTTATTCATCAAATCTCATGCAATAATTACAAAATCAGGTTTTTCTTGTTCTATAGCCTTTAATATTCTATTTATATGAAAATCTTGAGTTATATTTTCTACATGAATATCGCTCACTAGCAAAATTTTGGTATCTTTTTGAATCTTATCTGATTGAATATTCAGATTTATTATTTTTGTGTGTAAAGAGCAATAAGTTCATGTAGCCAAAATTATAATTATAATTCATAATGTTATCCAAGGATTAATTTTATACCAAATAGATATAGAATGCTCAATCAATAATATAATGAATAAAATGAATCATAATACAAAAATCCAAGAACTTAGAGTTGATAAAATATCTAATATTTTATTATTTCATTGGTACATAAACATAAAAACTACATAGCATGCTAGAATTGTAGCAATAATAAATGGAATTAATTTTGAATTATTTCCAAAAATAAAAAAGAATCTCCATATTACATAATAGAACATTCCTATACAAACAGGGAATATCTCCAATAAAAATAAATCCATAATTTTAAATAAAATATAAAGTTATCTTCTGATCAATTCTCTAATAAACTTTAAAATACGCTCAGGGTAAACTATATAATGAAATTCAACGTTATTGAAGCTATTTCTTCTCTCTATAAATTGAGCTACAGTCATATCTCACATAGTAATTATTTTTAATTTATCATCCAAGAAAGGATCTCCGTCATATTTTTTCATTTCAGTTGAAAGTAAATAATCTTTTTCTTCAATATAAACATCCTTCATACGCTCAAAAATATCTTCACCTGCAATTGATTTAATAGAATTTAGAAGTGCTTCATGAAATTCTTGTTGCAATTTTCATGAAACTTCAGCATCCAAAAGTACATGTTCAGAATAAATTAAAGCCTTTTTACTTTTGGAAACTAAAAGCCCAAGCTCGTCAAACTTTTTATAATTATCAAAAAACTTTTCAAAATTATCATCCCATAGAGCTGATAAAATTTCATTCTCTTTTCATTGAATGTTCTTCCTTTTTTCAGTATCTTTTCTAATTCTTTCTACCATTTGATAACTTGACTGTCATAAAGTTATAATAAAATTATTAATAATCTGATTGAGAATATCAAGTAAGATAATTACTCTAAAATAAATTTTCTCATTTCTTTTCTGACTTCTTTATACTTTGGATATAAACCTTCTACAATTTTCCAAAACTTATCTGAATGATTTTTCTGAACTAAATGAGCACATTCATGAGCTGCTACATATTGGATATACTTTTGTGGTAAATGAACCAGCTGTAAATTTAAAACTATATCTTGTTTTGATGAACATTGTCATCGGCGAGCTCTCATTTTTCTTATTGCTAAAGATTTATATGGAACTCATAACTGATCTGAAAATTTATCTACCCATTCTTTGGAATATTCCAAAAGAATTTCTTTCAGTTTTTTTTCTTTGGTAGCCTTGGAATAAGATTTATCATTATCAAAAAAATCTGACCAAGAAAGTTTTTCTCAGAAAATTAGAAGTTCATCTTCTGTAGTTGATTTTAATTTTTCTTTTTTGGAATATCTCTGATATAATTTTTCTCCTCTCTCTAAAAATTCAGACAAGAACTTTTCGTTATTTTTTAGTCTTTTTGGAATAGTAAAAACCACTATGCCATCACGATTAATCCTAGCATAAGCATTACGAGTATTTTTGTAAATTATTTCGTGAGGAAAATTCATTTTTGATTAGCAATTAAAATCCAGATTGTAAATCCAGCATTTTCTTATATTTTCAGTTCTTTCTAATTAATGATTGATGAGTTCCATCTTCTACAACTTTTCAATCTTCAAACAGCAATATTCTGTCAGCTGATTTTACTGTTTGAAGTCTATGTGCAACTATAATTACAGTTCTTCACTGGAATAGATTATTCAATGCTTGAGAAATTTCTTCTTCATTGAAACTATCCAATGCAGAAGTTGGTTCATCCAGTAAGATTATATCAGGATTTTTTAGCATGATTTTTGCTATAGCTAATCTCTGCTTTTGTCATCATGATAATCTAACTCATTTTTCTCAGATTTCTGTTTGAAGTCATTCTGTAAAATCATAAATAAATTCACATTTTGCAGCTTTTATAACCTTTTTTAGTTTTGCATCGGTTGGTTGCTCTTTGAGCGCATAAACTAAATTATCATAAATAGTTCCATCAAAAACTGATGGATCCTGAGTTAAAAATCAAATGTGAGAAAAATAATCATATACATTTACTTCGGAAATATTTTGTCAATCTACTAAAATCTCTCATTCATCAGGTGAAATGTATCATGCAATCAATTTAACTAATGTTGATTTTCAAGATCCAGATTCTCATACTAGAGCTGTTTTTTTTCATCAATCTATATCTAATGAAAAATTATCGAAAACATTAGATTTATTATCGTATGAAAACGATATATTTTTAACTTTTATATCTCATTTTTTATATTTAAAAGTTATATCTGAATATTTATTTTTCATATTTGGAATTTCATCAAAAGTATCTCGAAGTCTTTGTACAGCTGTAAATTCATTAGTAAACTCTTTATATAAGATAATTGAGCTATCGAGTACTTTCTGAAAAAGTGTAGCTGAAGCCAAAAGTCATACAAATAATGATAAATCTCCTCAATATTTTACAATAGTCCATCAATAATAAAGGATAAATATATTAAGCATGAGTGAGAAAAGATTTCAAGTTCGATAAAGGAACCATCAAACAGTATTAATATGTAAATCACAATCTTTTATATCCTGCAATATTTTATCATCTTTTTGTATTTCAGTATTTTCTTGGTTATTTTGAACTATTTCCATTTTAGACATAATCATTTTAACAAATTGTCTTGAATGTTCTCCATTAATTATTTCTTTCTTTTTTCTCCATGATAATCATTTTTTGTTTAATGCTGTAACAATCAAAAATACAAATCAAAATAGAAGGAAAAATATCACTATGTATTTCAATCCTCAGATTTGAAAAATTTGATATAGAACAAAGATTGAAAGAATTATCAAATCAGGAATCTTTTGAGTAAGTTTTTTAAATAATTCTCTCCAATTAGACATTCCAGCATCCATTACTTGTTGAATTCTTCAAGTCCCTAACTTCTCAATACTTGTATTATCTAATTTAAAAAATACTGGGAATACCTTTTTTTGAATCAGCCTTTTTGAATCATGTCTTAAACTAGCCTCTGTTTGTCTAGTAAGTCGATTAAAAATAACAAACACAACTATAATAATGACATATATAATTATTAAGTTTTTTACTCATTCAGCATCATTATTTTGGATGAGAGTAGTAGCTCTTTTAAAAACTTCAACAGTCAGAATTGTAAAAAATGAATAGAAACAACTCACAAAAACGTTTTTTGTGAAAGTTCGAAAATTTCCTTTCAAAGGAGAAAAGAACCTTTTGAGTTTTCATCCATTCTTTTTTTCTTTCGCCATATAGTGTGGAGAAAAGATAAATACTAAAAATATATTCTAATAATTACCTTAGTTTTTACAATTCTATTCTGAAAAATATGTACAAAACGGTTGATTATACCGGTTTCTTTCGATAAAATTCAACTTCATCGGCTCAATTATATAACTGCTTATGTGAGAAATGCTTTGAATGGAATAATTTTCACATTCATGGATAAGAGGAAATTACTCAACCATAACATTCATGTAAATAATCAGCTAATTTCTCATAAAGTGGAGCTAAATCATCGTTTGCGTTCAGCCTTTTTCAATATGGTGGATTAGTTATCAACCGAAAATCTCATTCAAATAGCATTAAACCTGACTGAAAATCTTGATGTTCAAAAGTTATAATATCTCTTACTCATGCATTTTCTGCATTTACTTTTGCATAACCCAAAACTTTTTCATCTATATCACGAGCAACTATTTGATAATTATTTTCAAATTCAGCTTTTTTTGCATTTAATAAAAGCTCATTCCATACATTAAAATCAAAGTTTTTAAAATTTTGGAATGCAAATTTTCTATTTTTTCATGGTGCGATATTTCTAGCAAGTAACGCAGCCTCAATAGCGATAGTCCCAGAACCACAGAATGGGTCAATCAATGGTTTATTGAATTTCCATCATGAAAGCAGAATAATTGCAGCCGCTAAATTTTCTTTCAAAGGAGCAGGCCCGGTTTGAGTCCTCCATCAACGTTGATGCAGAGAATTTCCAGATGTATTTATGCAGACTTTTAGATTATTTCATGACATAAAAAGGAAGACTTCCTGAGATTTTTCAGGGTCAGTTTTTGTGTCTTCTAAAATATTCAGAGAAGTCAGAATTGCTTTATGTGCGACAGAAACTAAAGATTTTTCTGACATTATTTGAGAATTCTTGCACGATGCATGTAGTGAAAACTCTGTTGTAGGTACGAATAATGTATTCCAATTTAAAGATAAAACAAAATCAAAAACCTGATCAAAATTTGTGACTTGAGCCTCTCACATCACGGCATAAACTTTATTAGCAATTCTGGACCATAAATTGATATTATATATATCTTTCCATGTTCATTCACTCAAAACTGCGGTTGGGTGTGATTCTATCAATGGTAAATTCAACCTTTTTAGTTCTTTGGTTAGTAACGATGCACATCAGAAAGGGCAGGTAATTAGTATTTGCATGATGAGTAATTACACATTATAAAAGTTCTATTTCCCTTTCTTGGTCTCATGTCTTAGTTATTGAAAGAGTTTTTGTTCATGATAAGTTTAATTTCTCAGTCCATTTTGGCCATTCAATCAGAATATATTCATATTCATTGAGTAAATCCATAATTCATTTTTCTATCAAATCTTCAAAAGTTTCTAGTCTATACATATCAATATGCAATAACTTATTATCATATACATTCACATAAGTGTAAGTAGGTGATTGAACTTTTTTTGGATCAATTCACAAACCTTCAGCAAATCATTTCGTGAATGTAGTTTTTCCACTTCATAGATTTCATACCAAAAAAAGAATCGATTCAGACTTAGATAATTCGATTCATAATTGATGCATTTCTTCAGGAGAGTGGATTGTTTTTTTCATATCTATAATTTACGAGATACAACAAAATTATTATATTGAAGACTCAAATAATTTCAATAAATAAAAACCTGAACTATTATAATTGAGATTTATAAAGCATTGTCATAATCCATCATCTAGCTTCTACAAGATTAGGGTTTGTATTACTTAAAATATTAACTTTCTTTAATGCTTCAATATGTTTTTCATAGTAATTTTCTCAACTCTGGTTATATGTATTTCCAAATAATACTCTTGATAATACAGTTGCAAACTCAGCTCTTGTTACAGTTTTATTAGGATTGAATTTTTCCATAGGGCTTCAATCTTCCTTTATTCACATAATTTGGTATTGGTAAGCTAATTGGATATATCATGCTAAATTTCATAATTTTTCGGAATCTACATCGCTATAACTAACTTCATCTGTAATGATACGCTCTTTCCCTAAGACTCATGACATAAATTCAACCATCATTTTTGCAAGTTCAGCTCTTGTTATTTTTTTATCTAATTTGGCCTTATCTATATCATCTATGGTTGTAATTCAATTATTTATTGCCCAATTATATGCATCAAATAATTCTTGACCAAATTTTTCAATCTCTTCTTCTGATGGTGTATAAGCATTAACACTTGTAGGAATTTCGTTATCTAGGTTGTTATCTGAAATGCCCAAATCTGAAACCTGATTTTCATTTGAACTGCATACATATGATTTAGTTCATTCTTTATATGAGCAAGCATAAACTTCATAATTATTTTTACTATCTTCTACATCTGAATCTGATTTCTCTGATTCAGAATTATCTATATCTCACAATCTAAATTTAGTTCAAGCTTTTCACAAAAATGTATTTCCATTATATCGTCAGGAGAAAATGTGTCATGAAGCTACCTGAATTTTAGGGAGAGTAATTTCATTATCTCTCGATAATATTTTTCATGTATATATAGATTCAATATCAGTTCATGATGAAGATAGTATAATATCATCACTATCTACAATAAATCATCCATAACCTGCATCTAATTTTATCGTTTCGTTATCTTCTGCTGGTTCTTCATCTAAATCAGAAACAATCGTTAATATATATACTGATAGGGTATTTGCATAAAAACTCATAGAATCTGATTTGTTATTTTCTCTAGACTTTTTCCCATCTTTTATACTAACTAAATTTGCAGAAGTTTCATCGTTATCCTCCATGTGATAAATAGCTAAGAATCATTGATCTTCAGGCTGTTTAAATTCCTTATTATTTGTATAATCAAAAGTTACAGATACGGATTTTCATTCTGCTGGCTGAAGCTCATTGATAAACTCAGTATCATCTGGATCATAGAATGAAATATCAAAAGATGCCATAGGAGCATCATATTCTACTTTGTCCACTTTTGTCATCAAAATAACCTCCTTAAATGTGATATCAAAAGTCGTTGTAGAATCTTCATCTCCAAGTGTTTTTATTTTCAGAACAGTTCATTCAGGGAAAGACTCAACTGGGGCTGAAACCTTTAATGTTACATCATTATAAGTGACCTGTCATGTAATCTCTTTTGAATTCATTTTTACTTTTTTTTCTTCTTTAGTTACCAATGGGAGAGTTTCCCATTCATTCCATCAATGTTTATCCTTATAAATTTCTTGAGCATGAGCTATCAAATAATTTCTAATTTTTTGGTTCTGATCCAATGATCAATTATAATTTCAATCGATTCATGCTAATCTAGCATAATCTAGTTTCTCTTTTTTCCAATCAATTCATAATTCTTTAGCTACCACAGCAACTCTTTTTTCTTTTTGAAGATGTAAATCTGATATTATCTTCTCGATATCAAATTGAGTTCAATTTATGGCTTCATTGTTATTTTCTTCACTATTTTCTTCATGATAAAAAATAATTCCATTTTGTAAAGATTGATCTGTATTGTCTGCTGCTTTTTTATTGATATTTAGTGCAATTTTTGAAATGCTATTTTTTCTCTTATTTATATCTCTTTCCAAATTGAGATATTTTATTCCCCTTAAGTTATCTCATCAATATCCAATAATTATCTCTCATTCATCACTAATTTCAGAAATCTCATTTTTAGTAAATATTTCATTAATTGTCTCAGAATTTTCTTTTGGAAAAAAAAGACCGATTGTAGAGAATGTGATGTAAAGAATAATTGAGATAGAAGATATAGAAGCAAGAGAATATCTGAATAAATCCCTTATTCACCAATTATTAAATTTCATTGTAAAAGATAACACATAAAAAACAAGATTCTACGAAAAAAGATAGAATAGAATCTGATATTTTTGTACCAACAAAAAAACATATAAAACTATAATTTAATCTACCAGATTTTTTATTACTGTACAAAATCAATGTTTACAAAATAGTTAACGCTTGTTCTTTACTTTGTGTTTCCTATAAATAGATCAATGGATAAACATCATAACATAACAATACTCTTATATTCAGAGAGAAATACAACCAGAATATAATGGTATCTTAGGTTATGAAACTTCATTTTATCGTTAGCCGATAATATCCATTATATTAATTTTATTTTTGTATTGTAATATAGAATATATATTTTGTCAATAAAATCAATTTATTTTTATAAATATGTCTAAACTAGGTAATCGAAACATTTTTCGAATAATGATTTTATGTTTTAGGCGATTTCTTCCTTGAAAAAAACATCTTGAACATTATAATAATAGCTGGTCATTTACGTTATATTACGTGAAGTGAAAATTTATTTAAATATGAAATATTATGTCAAAAAAAGTTGCTTTAATCATTTTGGATTGATTTGGTTTAACAGACGTTCAGCCAGATAGAAATGCAATAGTCCAGGCTAAAACTCCAACATTCGATTATTTATTTTCCAAAAGTTATGCTAAAATTCAGGCTTCATGACGTGCTGTAGGATTACCAGATGGACAGATGTGAAATTCTGAAGTCTGACATACAACATTATGAACAGGTAGAATTATAAAGCAGTCTTTAGTGGAGATTTCAGATTTGTTTGATGAGTGAAAATTTTCGGATTTAGAGCCATTCAAAAAGTGAATTCAACACGTTCATGAAAATTGATGAAATTTACATTTGCTTGGTTTGTTTGGTCCTGGTGGAGTACATTCTATTGATACTCATATGACAAATATGATAAAGATTATCCCAAGTGATGTACAGACTTATATTCATTTTTTCCTTGATTGACGTGATGTTCCACCTCAGTCAGCCGCTGAATATATGAAAGATTTTGAATCATTACTAAAAGACTATCCAAATGTAAAAATTTCTACATTATGAGGTAGATATTGGGGAATGGATAGAGATAATAATCGAGATCGTGTTCAGAAGGCTTATGATGAAATAGTTTTCCAACAAACTCAAACTTCAGATACTCCTACTGAATATATTCAGAAACGCTACGAAGCGGGAGAGTCTGACGAATTCATTACTCCTGTAAGTTTTTTATGAACGGAAGCTATTGAGGATGGAGATTCTGTCTTTTTTCTAAATTTCCGTGCAGATAGAGCTAGACAAATGACTCAAGCTTTATTAGTTTCACAAAATCCAAAAAAGGCTGAATTATATGAAAAATGGAATTCAGCATTTATAACTAAATCTATGCCAAATCTATATTTTGTAGCTATGACAAAATATTACAAGGAATATGATGGACCAACTTTTCTGACTCCAAAGAGTATAGATAATACACTTTCAGACGTTTTATCAAATCATGATTTACGTCAATTCCATTTAGCAGAAACTGAGAAATTCGCTCACGTAACGAAGTTTTTTAATGCCGAAAAGGAAATAGTTTATGATGGACAGAGAAATACAATTATTCCATCACATAAAGTGGCTACATATGATTTGGATCCTTCGATGTCTGCAAATGAAATTCTAAAAACTTTACTTGAAGAATCACCAAATTTTGATGCATTTATAGTTAATTTTGCGAATTGAGATATGGTATGACATACTGGAGTTTTGTCTGCAGCAGTCAAAGCTGTTGAGACTTTGGATTGAATCGTAGCTAAATTGCTTCAATGGAGTAAAGATGAAGATGTGGATATTTTGCTTACAGCTGATCACGGAAATTGTGAAGAAATGTGACCAGAATCTGCTCCAAAGACTTCTCATACAACAAATTTAGTTCCATTCTGGTATATTCATAATTGAGAACCTCAAGAAAATATTGAGGCTGAATGATGATTAGCAGACATGGCACCAACTATGTTGAAATTATTTGGAATCAATATTCCAGAAGAAATGACAGGTCATTCTTTAATTAAATAGAGAATAATAAAAAAACTGATCATTCTCGATCAGTTTTTTTTATTCTTTGTAATTAATTACTAGTATGCAATTACTACTGCAGGACTCATAGTTGTACTCAATACAACTTTCTTAACTAATTTACCTTTAACACCAGTTGGCTTGTTTTCTTCGATAGCAGCAAGCAGAGCATTGATATTCTCAACTAATTTAGCATCATCGAAAGAAACTTTTCCAACTCCTGCGTGAATGTTTCCAGTCTTATCAAGTCTGAATTCGATTTTTCATTTTTTAACTTCTTCTACAGCTTGAGATACATTCATAGCTACAGTTCCAGCTTTTGGACTAGGCATCAAACCTCTAGGTCCGAGCTGTTTAGCAACTGGAGCTAAATCTCTAATGTGTTCAGGAGTAGTAATCAAAACATCGAAATCCATTTTACCAGCCTTGATATCATTTAACAAACTTTCAAATCCAGCGATATCTGCACCAGCTTTTTTAGCTTCTTCAACTTTATCATCACTTACGAATACAGCAACTCTTTTAGTTTTACCTGTTCCGTTAGGAAGAATAGTTGTAGCTCTAAGCATTTGATCGTTGTACTTAGGGTTTGCATTAGTTTTGATAGCAATATTTACAGTTGAATCGAATTTTGTGTAATTAGTTTGTTTAACTAATTTTACAGCTTCTTCAACGCTGTATTGCTTTTGATTGTCGATAGCTTTTTTAGCTTCAACATACTTTTTTCCGTGTGTTGGCATAATAATAACAAATAATAGAATAAAAGTGGTCCATAGCGAAAGTAATTAACTTTCTGCCACAGTAATATTTCATTTCTCCAAAGAGATTAGAAATCTTATTTCAAATCACAGTCAACTCCCATATTTCTAGCAGTTCCAGCGATAATTCTGATTCCTTCTTCAACGCTGTTTGCATTCAAGTCATCTTTCTTAATTTCGTAGATTTCTTCCAAATCTTTTCTTGAAAGTTTTCCAACCTTATTTTTGTTAGGTTCTCCAGAACCTTTCTGAAGATTTAACTTCCATTTAATTAATCCAGAAGTAATAGGAGCTCAGATTTCAATTTGGAAAGTTCTATCTACAAATACAGTTAATTTACATTTAATTTTAACATCTGTAGGAGCGAACTTTTTCATATAATCTGCAGTTTTTTCGTTGAATTCTTTTGTGAATTGCCCGATATTTACACCGTTTGCTCAAAGCATAGGTCCAAGAGGAGGAGCTGGTTGAGCTTTTCCGGCAGGAATCTCAAGATTGAGAATAGTTTGCACTTTTGCCATTTTCAAGCTTAATTAACAAATAAATCTTTAATTTTACCATGCTTGGACAGTCTAACAAATGCTGAATACATTCGTAGAAGCTTTAGACATTCTGAGGTAGAAGACTCAGGCCAGGTATGGATTTGAGTATTTGAGATAATTACTCAACTTAATAAGTTTAATTTTTTTATTCTAATAGTCATCAAAGTAAGTCTCACAATACATCTTCGTAATCTTCATTTTTAGTTTCTATTCTAGTATTGTCAGCATCTTCATCTTCGTGATATTCTGGAATACATCTTCTGCAAGGATCAGTTAATCATCTTTCATAAGCATCTCTAACTGTACCTTCATATACTGTTTCACTATTTGAGAACGCTGGACAATCTTTATCAACATGATATTTTTTACTGTATGTAGCCCAATATACTGTTCCACTAGGACTAACTTGTAATACTTCTTTCTCAGCTCTTTCTAACTGTTCACTGGAAACTGGATTATAATCATAACTTGCAAGTCCAGCAACAACTAGGGCGGCAATAGCAATTCCACCAACCAATTTTTTAGATTTTTTATCCAAATCTTTACTAGTAAAGATGAATATTATGATAGGTAGGAATGCTAATACTGAAAGAATTGTTCACAAATTGTTCCACATCCAGAACTTTGTCTTATTCTTCTCAGAAATAGGATCTATATGATTTGCTTTCTTCCACAATAATGAACCAGGAATAAAGAATAACAAATCCAATCCAAGACAAATCAATAAGAAATAAGTTAAACTTAAACTAGGGAACCAATCAATTACATGTGTTAACTTCAATATTCCAATCACCTCAAATGCAATTGCAATTATCCAACATACAATTGCCCAAATTCTTTTGGTAGTCGCTCTCTTTTCAGGATCTCCAGTTTGTTCAATTTTAATTATCTTACCGTGTTTGTCTTTACCGTAAACTTCATTATTTTCAGTCTTTTCACTTTCAACTTTGACGTATTTTTTTTCTTTAGCCATAGTTAAATAATTACTGAATAAATAAAGATGTAAGATAGTCTTTGCTCTGATGATATTTGTCTGCAGGAATTTGCAATAACCATACATCACCATCAATTTCAACGACCATTAGTACTCGAATATCTTTGAACATAGACAGATTTATATAACTTACTCTATCTCAGAATAATTGATTCTGAAGAATTTCTTTTTCTGTCACCATTTCATAGACATTCCCTCCCAATGTTTGAACTGTTTTGATAAAATCCAAATGATTTCAGTAGTAAGCGAAGTAGTTTCACCTAGAATCTTGCAATGTAAATTCAGGATTTTCTCACAAGATGCTTACTATATCTAGTGTACCGAAATATTCACTAGTACCAGGAAGTGCCTTTGGATTTTTAGAGGCTAAACTTACCGTATCAGAAGATTTGTTCGCACTAGGAGTTTGAGTATTTGAGTTACTTACTCAACTTGGTATATCTCATAAAGAAACTGAATTTGTTGTTTTAGAATTTTTATTATCATCAGAATCTTTATTAAGATTTACAGAATTTTGTGTAACTGATCATCAATTTTGATTCTGTGCTCATATCTGATTAGTAATTTCGTTTCAACTTTTCAATGATTCTTTGAATAATGATTCCTTTTTCTGATATGTCAGACAATATACTATCGACAAACTAAGGAACAGAACTATCAATGATCGAGTAATTACTTTTTTGTTTTCTACCATGATGTGAATCTTGCTTGATAAAAACTATTGAGCAATTTCCACAGTATCCATTCAAACTGTTGTAGGTGTAAGCTGTCCAAGCCATTCAACACTTACAGTTACCAATCATTTTTCTGAATCAACCGAAAGGACAGTTCACTTTGTTCCTTTTAAGTCTCATGATTTGATGAGTACTAAATCACCTTTTTTGAATGGAACTTTTATATCTGAGGAATCTTCAGAAGCTTTAACTTGTTGCATCATCTGATTAAATTCTTCATCAGTAAGTGGAACTGGATGAGTATCAGCTCATACAATTAATCTCACTCATGGAGTATTTCTAATCACATACCAGATTTTATCATTCATTCTAGATTTGAAGAATAGATAACCTGGATATAATCTTTTTTGTTTAATCACTTTTTCTCATTTTTTACTTACAGAAACCTCGTTTACTTTTGGATTTAATAATTCAATTACATCTTCTTGAAGTCACTGTCTAGCAACCCTTTCTTTTAGATTTTCGAGAACAAGTTCTTCTTGACCAGAGTTTACACTTAGTACATATCGCCTAAATGTACGATCTTCAATCTGTTTTTTGATTTCTACTGTATTTGTTTCTTGCATGATACTTAGTGAAGAGAATAAAAATTTTCACCACTTCTTAACTTCCCAACGATACTAAAGAGCTTCAGGAGTCATAGCATTGTAAAAAAGTTGATATCCTTCGCTGAAAATATAATCAGCAAGTACAAAATATAACCCAGTCACGATAACTACACCAAAAATAGCAGCAGTTAAAGTAATGTACATTTTTTTGTCTGGATGTTTTAGACTTTTCACTGTATCCAAACTGTCATAAATAAAGTCAAGCATTCTACAATTTACAATAATAAAAAATACGAATGTTTACAACAAATACTTATAAAAATTTTGACATAAAATGCAAGAGAAATCTGAATAAAAAACTAATTAAAAATAAAAATATTATATGATAAATCTTTTTGTCTTTTACTTGAAACTTATAAAAAAAATCCTACACTCACAATTACGAGAATATAATATTTCTCAATTTTTGGTGGATTCTAAATTTATTACATGGCAGAAAAACAATTTTGAATAGGAGAAGTTAAAAAGAAAAAACGGCAAATGCCTCCAATACAGTTTTTCATATATTCACTATTGTTTTTGATATTATTTCGAGGATTTAGTATATATTCAAATGTAACAAATATACTTTTTTGATGATCGACTTTAGATATCTTTACCAAAGATTTACAGACATTATCAATCTATTTCCTACCAATCGACAAAGAAGTTTCACAAGAATTATACACATTAGACACAATTGTTCAGTCGTACATGAAATGAGAAAATGTTTTTAAGACCAAAAAACCTGAAATAGAAGAAGTTCGATATTATATCATAAATAATCAAAACTATCTTTCATCATTATGATTTCAGCGCTATGAAAGTTTGATGTCATTTTTGTCCGATTTATACAAGTATCGTGAAGAAGTATATGAATTATTGTGAGAAAATCAGACTTACAATTATTTAATTCCATTACAAAATGGAAACGAAAAACGTCCAAATTGATGATTTTTTGGTTCATTTGCTTTTATGACTTTGAGCTGATGACACATTGAAAATCTCGAAGTAATAGATTCTTACCTAGCAGATTATGTCGCACCGAAATCTAAAATGCCTTTGCCAACACGATATTTTAATGCTTTCTGAGAGACACAACTTTCATTTGTCGCAGGAAATAAATTTTGATTCACAGATATGGATGGTAAGAATCTAAAAATGATGTACGAAAAATCTTTCAATGAAGATTATGAAATAAATAACGTGAATGAAATATATAGCATGGAGCAGTGGGAACGTCTTCACAATAAAAATATAAAATGAGTTATTTTCCTTAATTCGAATTTGCTTACAGAATTATTACCCTGATTCCAGGATAAAATGAGAGAATGGCAATTTGTTAATGCTTCAATCGATATAATTCGTTGAGAAGATCGTTGAAATAAAAAGGAAATATACATTGCCGAAGTTTTAGATTATTTCTTCAAGAATTCTACAACTATCGCGAAAAATCTCATAAACAACCGAGATGAGGTATTAAACAAAAGATATATTCAGATTTATCTTTCTGATATTTCTGTTAGTCCAGAATTTAGAGCGATGTTGCGTAAGAATGGATTAAATACAGCATTTGAGTGATGAAAAATTTATGCTCGAGATATAAATATTGCACTAAATAAATCTGATAATTTTCTTACAAAACGATTGAAATTATATTCTTCTACATGAGAATTGATAACTTCACAGCAAAATGAAATACTTTCACTTGAGAATCTGCCAGTAGGAGAGTATCAACTCATAATCGATTATTATTTCTTTGTCCCAGAATCTTATAGAGAATTTATTCGTTGATTAGAAAAAAAATATAGTATTCAGCTTGCTCCGAGGGAAAAATGAGTTTTAGTTGTTGGTCTGGTTAACCACAACGACTGAAAACCTGAACGTATGTGGCGAGAAAAATGAATGTTTTACTATCCACGAAATATGGAAATTATCTCAGTCCTCTGAGATGTAGAGGATGTAAAATATTTTCAGTCTGATTTTTTTCAAGGATTAAATTATACACTACGTACAATAAAATCAGAAGATCATAAACAAGCTGTAATTAATTTTAGGATTAACTAGAATTTTTAATAAGATTTTAAAAAGAACGTTAGGATACTAATAAATATTCATTCTAATCGTAAATGAGTAAGTAGTTTTGCTTTTTATCCGCAGTCTCAGAATAATAAAAAGTAGCAAACGGATACGAATGCTACTGTGCTGAGAACGACTAAAGACTCCCAACTTGTCCTTTTGTATTACTTCACCAAGAAAAACGAAATCGAAACTAAGACTCCTACAAGGATTAAGCAAGCATACAATGCTCTCTTTGCGACATTCGGTTTCAGTAACATAAATTGATAATCAAACCATTCCATAATTCTTTTGCCTTTTTTAAGTTTTTATTTCTTTACCAACAGTCGACATATTTAATTATTTTGAGTAAAAAATCAATCTTAAATTATATTTATATATAAAAACATCTTCAGTAGAAGGATCTGATGAGAATTTATTAATTGGCATAAATTTAAACTAATAATAATTAAAATTTTTGTTGTATAAAATTTTTGTTGTATAAAACAATTGCTTGACTTTTATTAAAAATAAGATATTATTTAGGTAGAAACAAAACAATAAAAGCGTATGAAAAAGTTAGTAGTTTTTCTGTTCGTCATTACGATGGTAATGCCAGTAGAAGCGCAATTTGCCCTCAAAGGCGGAGTTGCGTTTGACAAAGATGTGTTGTCTAACTATGTGGTAACGGGTCAGTTCTATCAGGATTTACTGGTTGTGAGTGGAGATCTCTTCATTCCTACCCAAAAAAATGAAAAATTGTCCGGTGCAGGACGTGTTGGAATAGGTTTGGGGTATGATAGGTTTAGATTCGCAGCGGATATCGGTGCTACATATGAAGACGATAGATGGAGATGCGGATTTGGAGTCGAAGGAAATCTAAGACTCTATGGTCCAATTGGAATGTTTGTAAGATACTCACAAATGTATCCAATCTCAAAAGATGATCACAACGAAGTTAAATGGAAATGTAAACGTTCTGAAGTTTCCGTTGGTATTGTGATAGATTTGATTAATGGGAGGTGTTATTAGCATCTTCCATTTTTTATAATATTCATAAATATTGTCTTAATTTGAAATCAATATTTCCAGCAGAATAAACAACAATTATGCTGTTTCAGTTAACTTTTTCTATTATATTTTCTACTTCACTAAATTCTTTCAAATAAGTATTTCCACAGTGTTTTGCAAAAGCATTTCCCAAATCTTCCACACTCTTTAAATTCAAATCTTTAAAAATTTCTTCATTTGCGAAATCTTCAATATTTTCTCTCGCAGCATAAATATCATAAATATAACTTTCATCATATAGTTTCAATGCATTAGGAAACTCATTCCATCCAACTAAAATCCTATGCATCTGATGAGGTTGGAATATGCAAATCAACTTCTTGTCAGGAAATTTTTCTTTCAAGGCTTTGTATCATAAATCAATACTTGAAGCAACATGTCCATAATCACTAAAAATCTGAGCTCAATTTTCAGTTTCCTTCAAAAATTCCATTCTTCTCCAGATTCACTTGAATCATTTCAAATATCCACGAATTTTCTCATCAGCTTCGTCTTCGTTAATTCATTCATTCTTCATCAATCATTTTAAAAGTTCACAAACCAGTGAAGCATTAGCTTGCTGATGTTCTCACCATACGAAATCCATCTCAAAATGTTCTTTATTTACAGTTTTTACCTTATTTTCTTTCAGGATTTTTTCACTATTCAAATTTTTCAAACAATAGATACGGTCCTTAGTTTTAGCTATCATTTCCAAGAAAGCTGACTGATAGTCTTCCCAATCTTTGAAATAATCTGTATGTTCCAATTCTAGGCTAGTAATTATTGCTTCATCTAAATTTAAATTCAAAAAATGACGTTGATATTCACACGATTCAAGCAGAAAATAGTATTTCTTCACAAGTGAATAATCCAGTTTTCTTCATGTAAAAATATAATCAAAAATATTTTTCAATTCATCTTTATGTTTTAAATTTAACATATAACTTTTACCACCAAAATCAGGAACTAAAGCTCCAACTATCCCAATCCCAAAATTTGGTAAACAATTCGATGCTACATAAATTCACATTGCACTAGAACTAGATTTCCCGTTTGTTCCTGTAAATCATACACTCTTGAAATATTTAGTCATTTCTCCCAAAAACTGGAAATAATCCCAGATTAAGATTGGTTTATGTTCAGTCTTCTTTAATTCAAAAGCCTTTAAGACTTCAGGACTTCATTTCGTAGCAGCGGAATATATTACAGCATCATCGGGTTTAATTTGATATTTTCAGTGCTTAAAAATCTGAACTCATTTCTGCTCTAATTGTTGAGTTATTTGAGATTCTTGTTCATCTACTCATATTAAATTATGGAATCATAAATCCCATAAAATTCAGACTAAATTGCTTAATCATGATCCACCAGCTCATACGAAAACTATATTTCACTGCATGTTAATTAGAAAATTTCATATAAATCTGACTCCAATTTTATTCTTTCTACAGATTAAAGCAAGGGAGTTTTATTTAAAGGATAATATTAAAAATATTTACAAAAATAAATCTTGATTTTTAATATATGTATCATTATAATACACTACGTTAAATAATATGTCAAACCAAATAAAAACAAAATTATGGAAAATAAAACGAATATTGAATTAGTAGACGAGCAGAAATACCTCTACGAGTGGGCTGAAGCTGAGAGTGAATTCTCTGAGGGCAATGGTCAGGTATCGGCATTTCTTTACTTCTCCAAGCGGGAAGGAAAAGATGCTACAGAAATGATGTCATACACTGAATATTTGGTCCTAAAGGAGAAGTTCTTAAAGGATGAATAGATTTGCATCCTATCAAATAAGAGCTGGTAAGAAATTCTTTACCAGCTTTTTATTTGTCTTGATTTTTAAAGACTATATTATTATATAAACACAACATATAAAACAAAACACTTATGGGAAATAAAAAAGAAGAAGTAGAAAAGAAGTCGCTTGAAACATGGGCGAGAAAGGAATTCTTTGATGATGAACTATGGCAGTTCCTGAATTATTGTGATGATATTTACTCTCCTGATGAAATGGTTTCAGAGAAAGAGTTCAAAAAGTTAAAAGCAAGATTCAGACGTTAATCTCTTTAGAAAGGATCGATAATGAATGCGTTATCGGTTTTTTTTAATGAAAGATTTTAAATTTCTATAATATGAAAGAGACAGATTTTTAATATTTTTTGATAAAATGTGATAACTATCTGATATCGTTATTTTATTTATTTTGACTTGAAATAGTCAAACCTTTGTCTATAAGGGATATCAGTCCAAAATACGAATTTTGACTAAATTTTTACATAAATTATAGACACAATATGACAAATTGACTTTGACTTTTCTTAGCATTTTACATCTTGGTAGGTCAACCAGCATTGCTAGGACGAATGTTAGATAGCTATAGTTTATATGAGTTAGCATGATTGAATGCATGAATATTCTTCATTGCACGAATAATATCATCAATGTGTAAAACACCAAAAAAGAAAACATGAACAGAAGCAATTGCTTCTCAATTATTAGGAGAGAGCTCAGAAACTGGTGCATGAACTGGAGCTACAGTTGTAAAAGTTCAAGAAACTACAGTGAAAGAAATAGAAGTTGCAAAAGTTGATGTTAAAGAAACTCTTCCACAGCCAGAAGAAACTCCTGCAGAAAATATTCAGCAAAATATAGCTGAAGAAAATAAAGATGAAATTAAGGAAGAACCAAAAGAAGAAAAAATTGAGGGAAAAGTCCCAGAAAGACCAATGAGAGAAAGTGTAACCATTCCAAAGATTGTTAAACCACTTTCATGACATCAAGCACCAAAAAAGAGAAAGAGAGAAAGATGTTGGGGACAGCGATTAGTATTATTACTTACACTTGGAATCGCAGCTATAATAGCCTGGACATTATGGGAGTTCCTAGGAAATCGGTGAATTGGCATCTCATTGTTCCTATGACGAATCTTATACTTAGTTATTGGAAAGTTATTTGATATTAATGGATTCTATAATGCTAAGAAATTGTTCACAAATTGGTTATATATCATATTAATTATTGCATGAATCGGTTATGGAGTTTATGCAACACAAGATGATGCTTCACTTAATTTAATTAAAGATAAAGCTGTATCTTATGTACAGGATCGATTTAAATCAGAAAAAGAGAATAATAATGATCTTAAAGTAGATTCATGAGATGTAATATATGTATTTGAATGAACAGGAGAAGTTATTGCTGACATTGAAGATAATATAGAAATATTAAATGAAACATGAGTAGTAGAAAATAAAATAGAAAATGTAGAAATAGATACTTGAATAGCTGAAAATATTGAGCCAGAAGTTGAAGTTCAACCAGAACCTATAGTTGAAGAACAGACTTCTAGTTTATCTCCAGAAGAAGCCAGTAAACAAGTAACAATGTGAGAAGCTATCAAGTCATTATTAGCTGGAGCTACATTATCTACAAAAACTAATATATCATTTAAATATGTATCAAAATCTAACGAGTTATATCCATATTTCAAAACAGCACAAGAAAGATGGATGATAGGAACAGATACAGACCCAAGTAAATTAGTTTCATGTGATACATATATAACTATGAAATGAATCTGGGAATGACGAGATGTTGGAAATTATGTAAAGAGCCAAGTTAAAACAGCATACTGGAATAAAGCAGAACAATTATGAAAGTTAAATGGATGTCAGAAATGAAAATATGTAACTAAATGAAATTTATAATTAGTCATTAAAAAACAAAAAAATCCTCCATTTTGGAGGATTTTTTAATTTATAATAATCATTTATTATTTTCAACAGCTCGCTTCTAATTCTTGGAAGGCTCTCTGTAAATCATGGAAAACTGTTAAACATTTATCCCAGATTTATTAAAATTCAATTAGTTTTAGTGTTATAATTTTCCCATTAACTTTTTAATCCTAGATAGTAGTTTGATTTTAGACTGTTGTTTTTCTTTTTCAAATTCTTTATAGCTTAAATCCTCCATAGAAAAATCTTTGAAATGTATTTCCATAGGATTTTCATTTTCACTGTTTTGGGCTTGTTCTATTTCATTTATCCAAAGGCTTTCATCTTCTTTACTTAATTTACCATCCTCTTCAATTTTTTTCTTAGCATAATCATAGTTATCCCTATAAAGCCCAAATTTAAAATATCAAGTATGAGGTTTCTTAGGGTTTAACTGAAATTTATTGTCGTCATCATTTATTACATAGTTTCATTTATAAATATTCACTTTTTTTCATTCAATATTTGCTATTATTTCGACACTACTTTCTACACTTTCTTGATCTGAAAAATTTATTTTATATTCCATATCTACCCATTTACCTTTTATCTTATCAAATGGAATTTTTTCTCATAATTGATTTTTATGACTATCCGTAATTATTAAATAATACTTATATTCACCATTTTTATCCTTGATTTTTTTAATTCTCTGTGCTAAAATCGGGCTAGGTTCATCTGCTTCGTCGCTATTATCTAATTTATTAAATTTCCACTGTCATATTACTAACCTTGTTGGCGATAAAGGAAAATTTTCTGGGATTCTGAATGAAAACTTATAACTATACGGTTTATTAAATTCAAATCATCAATCTTTACCATTTTCATTCTCTAACCATAGTTCATTTCTTTCTGTTGTTATGTTTCATTTATCGTCTTTTTCAGCACAATCTCATAATTTACATTGAATTGATGCGTACTGTTCATTATTTTTGGTTTCGGTTAATAATTTTATACGACCAGGTCTTACCTTTTTCAAAGATCGCTTTTGTCAACAAAATTTTATGAATTGCTTTTTCCTTTTCTTAAGGTCATATTCTGTAATATCAGTTTCATTATTTATTGTTTCTGTTTTATCACAAGAATCTTCAGGATTTTTACCATTATTCTTATCAAAATTTTCCATAATTAATAAATAGAAAAATTAAAATATACCTAATTATAAATAAAAAGATAAAAAATGCAAAAATCAGACTTTTTTTATCATTTCCAACAGCTTGCTTCTAATTCTTGGAAAGCTCTCTGTAAATCATGGAAAACAGTTAAACGTTTATCCCAAATTCACCATATCATATTTGATGTTCATTCTAGAAAATCACGGTCATGTGAAACAATTAATGTTACTCCATTAAATCACTGTAACATCATTTTTATAGTTTCTTTTGATCATAAATCCAAATGGTTAGTCGGTTCGTCCATCACGATTATATGTGGTTTCTGTAATAGCATCTTGGTCAAAGCAACTTTTGCCATTTCTCATCACGAAAGTGATGAAACTTTATGATCCATTTTTTCCACATCTATCTGTAATGCTCACAAAAAAGCTCTGGCATCCTGATAAGAAATTCACGTTCACATAATTGCCTCTATAACTGTATCTGTTGGATGTAAATCTTCAAACACCTGAGAATACGATCCGATACGTAAATCTGGATGAACTTTTACAGATCAATGTAATGGTTGAAGTTGTCCTAAAATTGTTTTTATCAGAGTTGTTTTTCAGATTCAGTTTTTACCGATGATTCAGATATGCATTTCCTTAGTTATCTCGATTTTATTTGGCAATGTAACCAATTCTTTTCATGGATATCATACAGTTAATCATTCTATCTGCATAATCAAATTTGGCAATCTTTGTGATAATTTGAAATTGATTTTCTTTGGAGCTGATTCATTTTCTGGAGCCTCAATTTTTTCAATTCTATCTAGCATTTTTATCCTACTTTGAACCTGTGCAGCTTTACTAGCTTTATAACGGAACTTTGTGATAAAGGCTTCCTGCTGCTGTAAATATTTCTGCTGCGCTACGTAATTTTTATGTTGTATTTCAATGTTTTTCTCCTTCTGATGTAAATAATCTGAATAATTTCATTCGTAAAGATTAAGCTTTTTCTGGCTGATTTCCACCACACGATTAAAACATGAATTCAGAAACTTTTTATCATGAGAAATACAAATTAAAGTCTTTCACCGCAGTTCACAGAAACGTTGTAAGAAAAATATTCATTCAATATCCAAGTGGTTAGTTGGCTCATCAAGCAATAATAAATCAACTTCCTGAATAAGAAATTTTGCTATTTGAAGTTTAGTCTGTTCTCATCATGATAACTGCTTAATCTTAAAATTAAGCATAGCTTTTGAAAATCAGAAATACTTCAATATTTCAATCTGCATTCATCGTTTCTGATAACCATTTTCTTTCCTAAGATAATCCTGTAATTTATTTTGCTCCTCAATTAATGCATGATGGTCAGATTGCTCATCAACTAATAATTTTTCAATTTCATCTAATCTCTCCATAGCAAGTTTAATATCAGGGAAACATGTTTTCATTTCTTCTTCCACAGTATGTTCATCATTTGCCCAAAATAAATCCTGCGAAAGATATCAGATTTTTACACCATTAGCAATTTCTATCATTCAAAATCCTGACTCTTCTTTTCATATTAACATTTTCAAAAAGGTGGATTTTCCACTTCCATTTTTTCATATTAAAGCTACTTCATCTCCAAAACGTAACTGCAAATTTGCATCATCAAAAAGAATAGTCTTTCAAATCTGCTTATCTAAATGATGAATTTTAATTATATAATCTTTTTTAGCTCGAGATCTTTCCTGAAAATATTGTTTCGGAATAGATTGTAAAGGAGACATACTAGGCTGAATATCTTCAAGTTTTGGTTCTTCATCGGCGAATAAATCAACTTCAAAAAATTTACTTAAATATTTTTTCAGACTTTTTATTTTAGTTTCCTCTTTTGTTGGTTTATTAAATTTCAAAAGATAGTCTGAACATAATTCATAGACTTCCGCATATGTTAAATCTGGATTTAATCCAAGTATTTTTGTAATAGATTCATCAATTACTTCCTCTAATGTCATTTCAATTTTTACTTCATAAAATTAGTCATATTCTCCTTAAAATATTTTATTTCATCAGGACCTGCATTATATAATTCCATGGCATGTAATAAATCTTTACAAGACTGAACAAAATAACGTCTAGTTTGAATTAATGCAGTTAAAGGAATATCATCATTCTTATGAGGACGAAGCTGTGCTAAATATACATCGTTTTCTTTCTGTAGTGTCTCTAATGCTTGCCAAGAATCACCTAAAGCTTTTTTGCTATCGAAACGTTGATAAAGATGTAGGATACTACTATAGAAAGTTATTACCATCTCACGAGTCATTTCATAATCTTTTTGTAGATTGTCACTGCTACTTCGTTGCCAATCTTCAATGTGCGTCCAAACATCTTTTATAGCTTTACAAGAATCTCACACAGACAAAACACTTTGATATAATTCAGCATTTTCTGAACTTTTTTCTGATACAGGTAATCAAATCAAAAAACTTAATAATTCGTTTTGAATGAATTTCATATCACGATAAACTTTAGATAAATCGTTTTTATCAAAGTTTCATTTGAATGATAAGGTAGCTGTCAATTCTTCTTCTGTAGTTGCTCAATTATTTATTCAGATTGGAGAGAAATCCCAAACATTTAGATTATATTTTATAGCATTCCAGAATAACAAAAGCATATCCTGTTTTACTGCTAATTGAGCGACACTAGGATCTAGATTTTCAACATTAAATATTTTTTGAACGGCAAGCTGAATAATTTGTTTTGAATCTTTAATAATTTTTTCTAGTAACTTTGCTGCAGGTGATACTAATGGAATGAACACTAAACAGAATATAGTACGCCAAGAAAAATATATTAACGTAAATCAAACTACGGTTCATAGATTTAACTGTACAAATTCATCATAAAATACTATAATTAATGGTAAACATAGCACTCACATCACTGATGTAACCAAATTGAAGAAGACATGCCGGAGTGCTACTTGTTTCTTTGCTGCTACTTTATTGGATCATAATGCTCACAAAACAATCGTAATAGTAGATCAAAGATATGATGCAAATGCTATAGCAAAAGCTGATTCTGGTGATAAGATGCCAGCTGATACCATAGCAAGTGAAATAATAAATATTAAAGTTCCAGATTGTACTAAGATAGTTAATAATAATCAAATTCAGAAAAAGAATCGAGGGGACATTTTGATATATTCTGAGAAATCTACCATTTCAGTCACAAATGCTAATCAGTCTTTCATCAATGAAAAAGCCAAAAATATTATACCAAAACTGAACATAAATTTACTCACTGTAACTACTTTGCTCCAGCGCGAAAGAAAACTCATTCATATAGCACCGAGAAAGATTAGAGGTAATGCAATTATAGATACATTGAAACTCAATCATACAATTCATAGAGCGGCACCAGTTATCATTGTACCAATATTTGATCAAAGGATAACAGCCAAAGCTGAAGTTAACGACAATATTCCTGTTCAAACAAACGCTAGTACTAGAACTGAAACGACATTAGAACTTTCCAAAATCGTAGTAATCAAAATTCAACTTCAAAAAGATTTGAGAACCGACGATGTAAACTTTTTCAATAAATTTTTAAATCATCAATTTGTTACAGAAGAAACAGTCTGCTCTAAATATCACATTCAGAATAGAAAAAAGCCAAGTCATCATATGAACTGCAATATTCATTCTAACATTGCTACAAACTGAATGATAAAACTTTAATAATTAATTGTAGTTATCCAATATCAAAATGCAAGCAAGACAATATTTACCACTCATAAAA
>Ga0310696_10001957_pt1 | contig 28320 bp, 21 predicted proteins | sample AusTroGonzalo_MG_4_FD_203885 | JGI IMG/M metagenome (GOLD analysis project Ga0310696, IMG submission 203885) | Bovine rumen microbial communities from tropical cattle in Woodstock, Queensland, Australia - Gonzalo_02 (v2) (version 2) | ecosystem: Host-associated > Mammals > Digestive system >...
CCATCAAAGCGGCATCGTATTCGAAGTTGGTTATTCCCTGAGGTATAATCTTGCCTTCCTCTATCTGCAGTTTCTCCTTAGAGAAGAGCGTCGCATAGTCATTGGGGGTCTTAGTCCTCTCCCATTGGTCGAACACTTCATCCATAACAAGAAGTCCGATACTGTCGCAGGCGTTGAGGAATGCCTCCGACGGGAGGTTATGGCTGCATCTCACGGCATTGTATCCCTGTGCCTTGAGGAGTTCTGCCTTACGTATTTCCGCCTGTTCGATGGCTGCAGCACCAAGAAGTCCGTTGTCGTGGTGTACGCATCCTCCTTTTAACTTCACTGGACGGCCATTAAGCTTAAAGCCCTCCTTGGCGCTAAACGCTATGGTACGAATACCGAAAGGTATCTCCATTTGGTCGCATTGCTTTCCTCCGCTCATCACGCTGATGCGGGCTGTGTAGCGGTATGGGGCGACGTCCGACCATAGGTGGGGCGACTTGACAAACATCTCGGTATTTACCTCCACTCCTTTCTTGTCGCGTTTGCCCATTGTCGTTGCTGGTGCCTGGTAGTGCTTTGTCGTGCTTACCACGACATTACCTGTAGCATCTAGAATGTCGAATACCACCTCGCCTGAAGCGGCTTTCATGTCATCGTTGAACACCTTGGCAGTCATCTTCACGTTAGCTCCCTTTTTGGGCAACACCTCCGAACCGTCAACAAAGACATCCCACTGGTTGAGATGCTGCTTGCCAGTAGTGATGAGCCACACGCGTCGGAAAATGCCACTGCCGGAATACCAGCGAGAGTTGTGATCCACATTAAGGCTACGCACGGCTATGCTCACTTCTTTTTCGTCCTTCAGGCGGTAGGCTTTGTTCTTTAACACGTCGTTGAGGTGAGCTACAAACGGCATATAGCCATGCAAATTCATAACTGTCTTCCGACCATTTACCCATACCTCCGCATTGTTATATACGCCATCAAATTGTATGCTTACCTCGTTCTTACTGAGATAGTCGTCCATCGACTGGCCGGCAGCTAACGGCAGCTGGAAGGTTTTTCTATACCATCCTTCTCCACCAGGGATTTGTCCTTGGTCCGAATTGCCGATGTTCAGTCGTGTGAATGGTCCTACCTGTACATGGTCCCATTCCTTCAGCGAAACTCGTGAGTCTCTGATCGTCACCGACGGTTCAAGGCTAAAGTCGTGCGGCAGCGTCACAGTGCGCCAAGATGAGTCATCACAATCTGGCATTTCTGCGTTAATCACCCCATTGCGATGGAATTTCCATCCTGTTTCAAAACTTGTCATTCTTTGTGCCGAAATGCTCATCGGCAATGTAAACAAGACGATTGCTAAAAGTGCTTTTGTCTTCATGTATAAAGTCTCTTATTTGATTAATTTGTAAATTACGGATGCAAAGATAGCGAAATTTTCCAAAATAATTCGTATTTTTGCAGCATAATTGCAAAATTAGAAGATATGAAGAAGAAAACAGAGAAAGTTAGAATAACCGCCATACGTCAGACGGTCTACCATGACCTGATGGAAGAGTATGAGAATCCCATTGAGCACACCTGCGATGTCAGGGAGGGTCAGCAGTGGATCTCTGAGAATGGTGAATGCCCTGTAGGAATGTGTCCTGCTGCGTGGTACTCCATGCGTGAATTCGTGGAATCGTTAGCCAGAGGTGAAGGAAACTTCTACGATGGCTGGATGAAGAACCCAATGAGTGCCATGATTAGCTGCAATGACGGCTTCCGTCCATTCAGTTTCTATATTGAAGTGATTGAGTAAGACACCTGAAGATCATTTAGTCATGACAGGCATGTCGGCCTCTTTCCAAGCGACGATACCACCTTTGAGGTTCACAAGCTTGTAGCCATCTTCACTTAGTTTGGTTGCTGCACCAGAAGAACGGCGTCCGCTTCGGCAATAGACGGCAATCTTTTTGTCATGGGGCAAAGTAGCCTTTGCTTTTTCAAGAAAGTCGTTCTGATGATAGTCGATGTTGATGGCGCGTTCGAGATGTCCTTCAGCAAATTCGCTGGCGGTTCTCACGTCAAGCACCACGACATTGGTATCGGCCACAAGTTCTGCGAATCCGTTAACATCTGCATTTTCAAAATTTCCCTGACCACAAGCCGAGTGAAGTCCCAGCACAGACAAGACTGCAATTAAGCAGGAGCGGAACGATCTAATTCTCAGTGTTTTCTTCTTCATAACCTAAATATTATTCAAATAATGATGCAAAGATAGCGATTTTTTCCAAATAAATCGTATTTTTGCAGCATAGAATGAAATAATTTTCTTAACTTTGCAGCGCAAAAAAGGGAATTATCACTTTTATGATTAGAAAAGCAAAGAAAGAAGATATCAAGCGTATCATAGAACTGCTGCACCAGGTAGACATGGTGCATCATGTGTTACGCCCTGATTTGTTCAAGCCCAACACAACTAAATATAACGAGCAGGAACTGAAAACAATGCTCAGCGATGACAGCAAGCCTATCTTCGTCTTTGATGACGGTATGGTGTTAGGCTATGCTTTCTGTCAGATTTCTGAGGTTAGGAACGACCAGCTGTTAGAGGACATCAAAACGCTGTATATTGACGATATCTGTGTGGACGAAAAAGCACGAGGCAAACACGTAGGAAAAGCGTTATACGAATACGTCCGTGACTATGCGAAGTCTATAGACTGCAACCACATCACCCTGAATGTGTGGGAAGGTAACGAACCTGCCCTACACTTCTATCGCAGCATGGGTATGCAGGTGCAGAAAACGACCATGGAAATTATATTTTGAAATAAGAAGGATATAGTTGTGAAACTGGATAACAAGCGACATATTGCGTCATGGTTACTATTGGCAGTGTTTGTGCCAATGGTGGTTTTCTCGTCGTTCCATGTCCATGAGGACGTGGCAGCGTCGACGACGACGGAGTGTGCCGATTGTATGCAGCACAACTGTCACGGCCACCTGACGCAAACTGCGACATGGATGCACGACTGCGTGCTCTGCCAGTTTATCACATTGTCATTTGTGGCCATAGGCACTGTAAGCCTTATCATTATTAATAAGGTGGCCAGTGTCAGAATCGATGCCCTGCAACGCAATGTCCGTGTTGCCCATAGCGGCATCGTCGGTCTGAGGGCTCCCCCTGCTTTCTCCATTTAGCATTGACAAGGGAGGCTGGCATCCATAGGATTGCCGGCAGTAGTTTCGTATTATTAAGGAAATGGAGAAAGAATGATGACAACATCCATTTTGGCTGCGGCGCTGATGGCGTGCTTGGCCAGCGGTCATGGTGAAGTGGCACCCGATGACACTACTGTTGTGCTAAAGGGCGTGACCGTTAGCGGACAGCGACAACATGATTTTCAGATGCGCACGTCGCAGTCGGCAGTGCAGGTGAGCCATGACTACCTGCAGCAGCACTTCTCGGGTTCGCTGATGCAGACCTTGGAGGGCATACCAGGCGTGAAGGCTATGGCCATTGGCTCAGGACAGTCGAAGCCAACGATACGTGGTCTGGGCTTCAACCGCATGGTGGTAAGCGAAGACGGCATCAAGCATGAAGGACAGCAATGGGGCAACGACCACGGGCTGGAGATAGACCAGTTTGCTGTTGATCGTGCTGAGGTTATCAAAGGGCCTGCAGCATTGCTCTATGGTAGCGATGCCATCGGCGGTGTGCTGAGCCTCTATACCAACCACGTGCCCACTGAGCCGCTGAGCGGTAGTGTGCAGATATTCGGACGCTCGAACAACGAGCAAATAGGCGTAACGGCAAAGTTGGGCGGAAGGCACGGCAAATGGTTCTACCGTGTAGGTGCCACGCTGATTGACTATGCCGACTATCGTGTGCCAACGGACAGCATACAGTATTACAGCTACTGGATTCGTCTGAAAGACCAGCGGCTGCGCAATACAGCAGGTTGTGAGCGCGACGGTAGCGTGATGTTGGGCTATGCAGGCTATCGTTTCCATACCGATCTGCGCATCAGCGACAGTTACTCGAAGAGTGGTTTCTTTGCCAACGCCCACGGCTTGGAGGTGCGCTTAAGTGACATTGACTACGACCATTCGCGACGTGACATAGACCTGCCCTACCAGTGGGTAAACCACTTGAAGGTGCTGAGCCATACCTCATGGCAAGGGGACCGTCTGCGTGCAGAAGCCAATCTGGCATGGCAGAACAACCACCGCGAGGAACTGAGTGAGCCCGTGAGTCACGGCTATATGCCAAAGCCCGACGAAACGCTGGAGCGCCGCTTCGTGAAAAACACGTTGACAGCCAACCTCGCCTTGCATCTGGCATTGGGCGAACGTCACGAGTTGAGCACTGGCGTAAACGGTGAATACCAGCACAACCGCCGAGGCGGCTGGGGCTTTATCATCCCTGACTTCGAGACGACGAGTATCGGGGCCTATGCCATGGACTGCTACACCGTGAACCAGAGGTTGAAACTGAATGCTGGCATCCGTCTGGACCATGCACATACCCACATCAGCAGCTATCACGACTGGTTCCTAACACCCACAACCGATGGAACGTCCGTCTATAAGGAGCGTTCCGCTGACGTGAACCGCAACTTCACGAGTCTCACATGGTCGGCAGGCATTAACTACGCTGTAGGCCACTGGGTGTTGAAGGCTAATGCAGGTAAGAGTTTCCGTGTGCCTATTCCTAAAGAGCTGGGTGCCGACGGCGTAAACTATCACATCTTCCGTTACGAACGCGGCAATGCCAATCTGGACCCAGAGGAGAGCTACCAGATAGACATGGGCATCCACTGGGACAACGACGTAGTGTGCCTACAGGTAGATCCTTACGTCAACTACTTCCCCAACTACATCTACCTGAATCCTACGGCTGAGTATGTGGAGGGTTTACAACTCTACAACTACACTCAGGCCCGTGTGCTGCGCTACGGTGTGGAGGCACAGGCTACGTGGGTTATCGACCGCCATTGGGAAGCCGAGCTAAAAGGCGAGTATCTCTATGCCGAACAGCTTTCAGGTCAGAAGAAAGGCTACACCCTACCCTTCAGCACACCGTGGTCGGTAGATGCAAGTGTCAAATACTCGTTCCAGTGGCATGGCAACACCTTCGTAGGGTTGAATGCCCGCATCGTAGGCGCTCAACGCGAGATTGTCCCCCCAGAAAAGCCTACTGATGGCCATTGGACGCTGAATCTATCGGCTGGCAAGCAGATTGATTTACGCAAAAGCAAACTCAACATAGCCCTGCATGCCGACAATCTGCTGGACCGCCGATACTACGATCACACCAGCTATTACCGCCTCATCGATGTGCCCGAACCTGGGCGCAACGTATCGCTGATGGTGGGGCTGGAATTTTAAAAGTTAAAAGTGAAGAGTGAAAAGTGAATAATTTGCTTCCGCTCAATTAGACAAACATTAAATAATTAGACAACAATGAAAAAGATTATCAATATGAGCCTGATGATGGCTCTCATGACCATACTTATACTTAGTTTCAATGCTTGCGGTAAAGATGACGACAAAGACATGACACCGCCTGTCATCAGTACGGAGGGTATCACCGCCAACCCCGTCAACTGTCAGCAGTATCATCCTGGCGACGTTATCCCATTCCACTACGTGATGAGCGATGACCAAGAGCTTGGTGCCTACAACATCGAGATACATAACAACTTCGACCACCACTCACATAGCACTGAGGCTGACGATCATGATCACGACCACGACATGGGCGAGTGTGACGACGATGACGAACACGAGCATGAACATGAACACAGCGAAGGCAAGGCATGGGCCTATAATCAAGACTTTACCATCCCAGCTGGTCAGCGCCTGTACGACGCACACCACGACATCCAGATTCCTGCCGATGCCACTCCTGGCGATTACCACTTCATGATTCGCCTTACCGACCGTGCAGGCTGGCAACAGCTCCACGCCGTAGCCATCAAGATAGTAGAATAGAGAAATCCTATCCCAGCAGCTCCTTCAGTTTGTTGACATTGCTGCGCGATACGGGGATGGCATCGTGGCTGTGACGCATCACGAGCTGCATGGCTCGGGAATTAGAGGATATTTGCTCCACCTGCCCGAGATTGACCATAAAGGCACGATGACAACGCACGATCATGGGATAAGCCTGCAGCGCGTCTTCCATCTGTTTCATCGTAGCACGGAGCATGTGGGTACACACCTCATTAGCTTGCAGTTGGCACACTTTAACATAGTTGCCAACTGCTTCTATATATAATAGGTCAGAAATCTCGATGGTAACATGTTCATTCGTGTTACCTTCGAGTGTTATCTGTGAATGCGGATTGGCGCTATCCTCCTCTATTATTGGTGAATCCTGGCCTGAATTCTGCAATTTCTTCAGCTGTTCGTTCATGAGTCTGGTCTCCTCCAGTTCTACAGCCAGATAACGGGTACGGAATTTGAATCGCCAATAGAGTCCGATAGCAAAGGAGAGGAATGCAATAATCACCAACGTCTCCAGATAATTGCTTAATGACAGTTTGTTACCCTCTACCATGTCACTCATCGCAAAGTGGCGATAGAGACAAATGAGCAGCGACACCAACGGCGTATTGATACACTGGAAGCGGAGATTGCGACTGATGATATAACTGACGCCACGATCGTAGGAACGAGGCATACGAATCACATATTTCAGAATGATTTCCGTCAGGAAACAACTGAGCAAACCCAATGTGAAGATGCTCAGCAGATGGATATAAGCCTGCCATTGCCAGACTTCGAGTCCGAAGGGCTTAAAAATAGCAATTGCCAACACCATAAAGGCGCAGCTGATGACACGGATAGTGATAGTTTCTTTGTGACCTTGATTCATACTGTCTGCAAAAGTACTAAAAAGAAGTGAAAAGTGAAGAGTGAAGAGTGAAAAATTTGCTTCCGCTCGTCACTTTATGTCCGTTTCATCCCATTTCCATGTCCATTTATCACAAACCTACGCAGAATATCCCAGAAATTTGGAGTGTTTAATGAAACGTCATAACTTTGCACTCAGAAAAGTTTATTTTTATAAAAGTAATAGTTATGAAAACAAGAACGATTATTGGAATTTTGTTGATTATGGCTGGTGCTTGGAAACTGGCCAACATGTGGGGAATCATTGAGAACGACTGGCTGTGGCGCCAGCCCTGGACGGTTTATATTGCTCCAGTCGCATTAATTTATTTAGGTGCTTCGATGATTGTGAACAGTTATCGTCGCGACCCAGACCAGTGGTTGCAGCGTCCGCTACCTATTGGTGAAGACGGTAAGCGCATCTGTTGCAGCGTGCACTATGGCGGCGATGAGTACATCTATCGTGGCGAAGTGTTCCACGGAGCCCGTCTCGACGCTTTCTGCGGCGGCATCCGTATGGACCTGCGAAACGCTACCATTACCGAAGACGAAGAGATAGAGATCCATACCTTCTGTGGCGGTATAGAACTCTTTGTGCCTCAGACAGTGAACGTCGTCGTCAAAAGTCGCAGTTTCATTGGCGGCGTAGGCAACTGTGCTTCAAGAGTCGCAGACAAGGAAGCCCCCTGCCTTCATATCATAGCCAACAACTTTATCGGTGGCGTGGATATTAAAAACTGAAGAACGTTGCAACTTTTTAAAGCATTACAGCGTCAAACGGTAAAAAGAATAAAGATAAAAAGTAAAAAAGATGAAAAAGAGTATTTTTAGGGTGACAGCCCTGATGGCTGTAATGATGATGACGATGACAGCATCAGCTGAAAATAATGACAGTCTCTATGCTGACACAACCATCTGGTATAACCAAACACAACAGCTCAACGGTATTGTAGTAAAAGGACGCCTACCCAAGACCCGTGTCAAGGGCGATGCTATGCGCACCATCGTTGCAGGAACCATACTTGAGAAGGCAGGAACGTTGAGCGACGCTCTGTCGAAGATTCCATCGCTTGAGGCTGAGAAAGATGGGGGCATCAAGGTAATGGGGCGTGGCGCTGCCGAGATTTACATCAATGGTCGCAAGTTGCAGGATGTAAGTGAGCTGGGTCGTATCAATTCCAATCAGATACAGCATGTCGATGTGGTTCAGAATCCTGGTGCACGTTATGCAGCATCGACCAAAGCTGTAGTGCGCATCACGCTGAAGAAGGCTCAGGGCGAGGGTTTCAGTTTTCAGGAAAAAGCTCAGGGCATGTATCGGTATGGCTGGTCGGCAAACAACTTGCTCGACCTTAACTATCGCACAGGTGGACTTGACCTCACAGCATCATTCTGGGCTGGTAGTTATGGCCATAGCAAGAGTTTGCAGGAAGACGATATGTACTACTTGGTGGGCAATGACGAGGTCAATGGTTATTCCAAGCAGGAGACCAGACATAAATGGAAAGGCCTGTTGCCACAGTTGCAGATCAACTATATGATTAATGAGAATCACTGTCTGGGTGCATTTTACAAGTACGACTATCACCCCAGCGACGAATTGACCAGTCAGTTTAATACTGACGAATATCAGAACGGCATCTTCACAGAGCGTTCTGAGAGTGAGGTATGGCAAGACAACCACTTCAAGAAGCACATCTTCAACGCCTATTATAATGGTAAGGTGGGTAAACTGGGCATCGACCTGAACATTGACGGACTGTTTGATGATACAGAGGCTCCTGGACACACCAAGGAACTGGCTTGGGCTGATGGTGCGAAGACTGGTAATTATGCGGTGCGTAACATTGAGAGCAACACCAAGAGTGCCAACAACTTCTGGGCCTCAAAGCTTATCTTCAGCTATCCGCTGCTGAAGGGTAACCTCTCTATAGGTGGCGAGTACTCATATAACCATCGTACCGATGCCTACTCTTTCGAGGCTTCCGAAGCTGTTCCTGTAACCACTACCGACACAGAGATTAACGAGAAGTCGGCAGCAGGATTCGTGGAGTACGGGCGCCAGTTTGGAAAGGTATATGTTCAGGCAGGTCTGCGCTACGAGCACTTGCAGAACGACTACTATAACTTTGGCGTGCGCGATGACGAGGTGTGCCGTAACTATGGCGACTGGTTCCCGACATTAGTCATCTCTGCTCCAATAGGTAAGGTTCAGACATCGATTTCGTATCGTTGCGACATTCAGCGCCCAGCCTACGGCAATCTGACCAGTTCAACAATCTATCTGAACCGCTATGCCTACCAGAGTGGTAACCCCTATCTGAAGCCCATGTACACCAACAGTATTGTGCTAAGTGCAGGCTACAAGTGGATGGGCATCAACATCAACTACAGTCGTGTAAAGGATGAAACAACGATGTCTACAGAACCATATCCTGGTGCAGACGATCCACTCATCTGTCTGGTGCGTCCTGTCAATTCCAAGGAGGACTATCATCAGCTGAGCTTCAATCCATATGCCAGTCCCACTTTTAACTTTTCACTTTTCAATTCTCACTTAACATGGCATCCTTCATGGTTTGTCTATCTGCTCTTCCAGAACTACAAGGCGCCTACAGCCTATGGTACCACCATCACACTCGATCGTCCTTACCTGCACATAGGTTGGGATAACACCATCGAGTTGCCAAAAAGCTGGCGCATCAATGCTGAAATGCGTTTCTCGCCTAAGGGCGATGTAGGCAACTGCCGTCTGATGAAGGCTCAGGGACATCTCGACCTTGGCGTGCAACACGACATCAGCCTGCGTCGTATGGGTTCACTTACCCTCGACCTGCGTTGCAACGACGTATTTAATAGTGACGAGACCAAGGCTACCATTTATGGTCCACGCGAACTGACTGTTCTTAATCCTACGCGTCGCACCTTCATTTTCAACCTGACATGGAAGTTCAACGAGGCTCGCTCGAAGTATCGTGGTAGCGGTGCTGGAGAGAAGCAAAAGGCACGCATGTAATTGCAATTCTGGCAGATTTTTCGAAGAAATGTTGACTACGTCATACTGAAAAAAAAGCTACACAATGATTGTGAAATAGAAAAATACAAATATATTTGGTTATTTGTTCAGATTACACTACCTTTGCAGCCAAATAGGTTAAAATGGAACAAATAATTTATCAGGCTGCATTATTTTTAACGGGGGTTATCAACCTCCTCATGGCTGGTTTGCTATTGAGGGGAAGCAAGCCCTATAGGCAGTTTGCCGTGTATTATCGCACACGAATGCTCACGGCATTGTGGATAGGCGTATTTGGTCTGGGTTACATATTGCATTGTATGGTGATGTGGCGCTACACATGGCCAACAGCAGCTTCGGCATTGACAGTTTCCTACTTTCATCTGGGTGCCATTTGTTTCAGCTGGGGATACACACCGCTGCTGAACCCAAACTACTTGACGCGACGGATTGTGGTGCGAGACAGTTTGTATTACTTCATCGGGCTATTAGTGTATTGGATGGTGGCCCTGTTATGGAAAGAAGAACCCACGTTCACGCTGATATCCTACTGCATGTACTTTGCCTATGCTGCATGGATAGTCTTCGTTTTCTACCTGACGTACAATCAGGTGAGTTCCAGACTGGTACGTCTCTCGTATGGCAACGTGATGGATTTTGTACGCTGGATGCAGGTGTGCTGCGACCTGATAGTACTCTTTGGTATCTGTAGCGTCATTATTACTGGCATATTCCCCACCGATTTCTGGCCTTACACGCTGTTGCTGATTGCTGGTGTGGGCATGTTTGCATTTATATCCTACTCCCTCAACAAGTATGGAGCGACAATAGAAACAACCACAGAGGCCACTAAGAAAGTAGCAATAAAACACGTATGAAAATATATCGAATACTGAACATATTACTAATGGCCATGCTGGTAACAGTCATGTTGGTAGCATGTGGCCAAAAAGAGGTAAAGACTGGCAGAGTGAATGCTGACAGCCTGCTCAGTGTGGCCCACAAAGGTCACCAGTATGAGCGACTGTTGGAACTGGCCGATACGTTGCAGGGTACAGGCCAGATTACCAGTATTCATGCTGACTACTGGAGAGGATACGCCTATTCACGTCAACGCCTGATGCGATTGTCGGAAAAGTACTGGAAGCAGGCTGTTAACTCAGATATACGCAATAAGGAGGATTTGGAGTATTATGCAAAGTCGGCTAACCGTCTATCAGGCGAACTGTTACTGAAAGGCGAATATGAGGCAACGATGAAGGTAGCTGTGCCTGCGCTGAAGAAAATGGCAGAGGCCAACTATCAGAAGAATAGCGACTATGCCTATTTGCAAGCTGCTGTGGGCTGCTGTCAGATAAAACTGGGAAGTCCTGACGAGGCTATCGTCAATTTCAACCAAGCCTACAACCTGTTTTACGACGTTGTAGAGGAAAACCCCATCAGATCGAACTTCACTACCGCCATTGCAGGTATCATAACGATTACAGATGCCTATCTGCAGATGAACCGTTTCCATGAGGCATACGACTGGACACAGAAATTAAAGAAACTCCTGGATTACTATAATCAGCTGGCTAATCCTGAACCCGACTTCGTTGACAAGCAGCAGGCACGCCTGAATATCTATCAAGCCAGTGCCTTGGAAGGTTTGGGACAACATGCAGAGGCAGAAAAAGCCTATAACGAGGCTGAGAAGTCGCATTACGTGCAGACCAACGAAGGGAAGATGGAAGCCAACAACTACCTGATGGTGGCAGGGCGATGGGAAGAGGCTGCCGACAATTACGAGGTGTTGGACAAACAGATGAAGACTTACGATATCACGCCATCGATGGATATCATACAACAGTATCTGTTGCCTAAATATCGCGCAAATCTGGCTGCCCACCGTTCCGAAGCCACCAATGCTGTAAGCAGACAGATATGTGACGAGTTGGATACGGCTATCGACCTCATGCAGCGTGATGCGGCTATGGAGCTGACCACTATCTATAATATGCAGCAGAAGGAGACGGAGATTGCAGAGCATAAGTCGCATCTGGTGCGCCAACGCTATATTGCCACCATCCTCACCCTTGTATTAGTCATCTGCTGTTTCGTACTTATCATCTATTTCCGTCATCAGTCGTCTATGCGTCTGGAGAGAGCCTATAGCAAACTGGCGGAAGCCAACGAGCGCACCAAAGAATCGTCGCGCATGAAGACTTCGTTCATCCAACAGATGTCGCATGAAATTCGTACGCCGCTGAACATCCTTTCCGGATTCACACAGATTCTCACGTCATCAGACATGGAACTCGACGAATACACGAAAAAAGAGCTAAACGAGAAAATCGTTGAGAACACTAATCAAATTGCCGAGTTGGTGAACAAAATGCTGGAGCTGAGTGACGTCAACAGCAAGACGGTTATTGAGCGTAACGATAATCTGCCTGCGACGCAACTGGCCTCAGCAGCTATCAACGTTATCGTATCCTACAATAGAGACAGCATACCCATTAGCCTAAAATTGGCTGAAGGCGTTGACAAGCTATCGTTGCAAACCAATGAACATGCTGCTACGCGTGCCATCGTCTTACTGCTCAATAATGCTGAGCGTTTCACCAAGGAGGGTTCCATTACCCTGATGATTGACAAGAAGGACGACATGGTGCAGTTTGTTGTGGAGGATACGGGTATCGGCGTACCTGCCTGTGAGGCAGAACACATCTTCGAGGAATTTGTACAGCTCAATGAATACGAGGTTGGTACTGGTATCGGACTCACCGTAGCCCGTAGCATTTGTCGCCGTCTGGGTGGTGACATCGTGCTGGACACCAGTTACACCAACGGTGCACGTTTTGTTATGACGCTACCCCTATAAAAGATAATAATAGAACACGAGAGAGGGTGTGCCACTTCAATTTGGCACACCCTCATTCTCTTTGTAAAAACAGACTTTACAAGTATTTAGCCGCTTACTTCTTGATTGGATAGATGTAAAGCAATGCCAGCATGAGACCAGCAATAATGGCAGGGAAGATAGAGAACAGCAACCATATCATGCGGTTCACCGAATCGGCATCAGTAATGGTGATAACGGTCTGTCCCGTAGCATCAGTACCTGAAATAAAGCCTGCGAAGCCCAACAGCAGGGCAACGAGGGAACCGGAAATGGCAGTACCAAACTTCATAGCCATCGTACCACTGGAGAAAATAAGACCCGTTGATGAGGTACCGTTCTTCTCAGTAGCATAGTCGGACACGTCAGCATACATAGACCACAACAGAGGCGAATAAATACCAATACCGATGGACGTCAGGATGACAACAGCCACCATAACCCAAATATAGGCAGGATCCATAGGCACAAAGAAGAAGCCCACGGAGGTGACGGCACAAATGACAGCAGCCCACATGAATGCCTTGCGCTTAGAACCAACCCACTTAGTAAACACAGGTGACACACCACCGAAGACCATACAGGTCAACTCGCCAAAAGTCATAAAGACGGTGTAGTTGATGATGAGACCAGAGACGGTAACGTCACCATGCATGCAATACTCGAACATGTAACCCGCTACGGCATAACGGAAACCGTTGAAGAAGTTGGTGCAGACACCAACAAGGGTCAGGATAATCCAAGGGCGATTGCGAAACAGGTCGCGGAAGGGCTTGAACGAGAACTTCTCAGCACGGATGGGCTTCAGTCGCTCTTTGGTCAGCAAACCACAAGCCAGCGTACCAACAGCAGCCACGATACCGAAGAAAGCGCCAAGAACAGCATATTGGTGCTGATCAGAACCACCCACCATCTTCTGCAGATAGGGGAACGACAGCAAGGTGATAAAGCCCATAGCGTATGCACCTACCATACGGAAAGAGGAGAACTGGTTCTTCTCATCGTCATTATCAGTCATCACACCTAACAGCGAACCGTAGGGTACGTTAACGGCAGTATAGACAGCCATCATCATCAGATAGAGCGAGTAGGCCCAGATACGCTTACCCATAGGACCGAAGTCAGGCGTATAGAGCAACAGCGCAAAGATGAGACCAAAGGGTATAGCGCCCAGAATGAGCCAAGGGCGGTAGGTGCCCCAGCGAGACTGCGTACGGTCAGCCAACGAACCCATCAGAGGGTCGGTGACGACATCGAACATACGGGCTATCAGCATCAGCGTAGCCGTATCAGCAACGGTCAGACCAAAGACATTAGTAAAGAACAGGGGGAACGCTATAGACATCACTTTCCATGTGATACCTCCAGCTGCAGCGTCCCCCAACGCATAGCCTATTTTTTCTTTTAGTGTAGCCATTTTTCTTTTTTTCCTTTTTTACTATTACATAATGACTTCTACGACATGGTGGCCTGGAGTAGCCGGAACTGTCGTATCCTCAATGGTCTTGCCATCGAGAACAATCTTGCTGACACCACTTTGTTTGCCGTTGGGATTCTTGATGGTGATATCGAAAGAAGCATCGCGCAAGACACGGTGTACGGTATATTCTTTCAGCGTAGAGGGGATACAGGGGTCAATCTCGATACCGTCGTAGGTAGGCTTAATGCCAAGAATATACTGCGTGATGGTTATCCAGTTCCAGGCGGCGGTACCCGTAAGCCATGAGTTTTTACCCTCACCTGGCTTGGCAGCATCCTTACCTGCCACCATCTGACAATAGACATATGGCTCGACCTTATGCAATTGCTGGTCCTTAATCCATGCAGGACAAATCTTGGTGTAGTGATCCCAAGCATCGTTGCCACGACGGGCTACTGTCTCGCCAATGATGACCCAAGGATTATTATGGCAGAAGATGCCGGCATTCTCTTTGTAGCCAGCGGGATAGCTTGAAATCTCGCCCATTTCCACGTAATAACGGGTGAAAGCAGGATTGTTAAGCACCATGCCGTGTTCGCAATCGAGGTACTTCTTACAGCTATCGAGGGCCTTGTCGACCATACCGTCCTCCAAACCAATACCGGCCATCGTGCAGAAGCCCTGACTCTCGATGAAGATTTTACCCTCTTCACATTCCTTCGAACCAATCTTGTTGCCGTAGAAGTCGTAGGCACGCAGATACCACTCGCCGTCCCATCCGTGCTTCTTCACTGCCTCAACCATCGAGTCGATGCAGCCCTGAGCACGCTTAGCCTCATCGTGCTTTGCGATTTTGTCGCAAAGCTCCACATACTGCTTGCCCGTCAGTACAAAGAGACCTGCAATCATCAACGACTCGGCCTTCGAACCCTCGCTGTTGTTTTCCGTTGTCTGGAATGACTCGTTGGGATCCCATGAGAAGCAGTTCAGGTTCAGACAATCATTCCAGTCGGCACGACCAATGAGTGGCAGCATGTGAGGACCAAGGTTCTCGACGACGTGGTTGAACGAGATACGCAGGTGTTCGAAAAGCGACACCTCCGTACCAGGCTGGTTGTCCCAAGGCACCATCTCGTCAAGGATAGAGAAGTCGCCCGTTTCCTTGATGTATGCCACGGTACCGAAGATGAGCCAGCAGGGGTCGTCGTTGAATCCGCCACCGATGTCATTGTTGCCACGCTTGGTGAGAGGCTGATACTGGTGATAGCAGCCACCATCTGGGAACTGAGTGGAGGCAATATCGATGATGCGCTGACGAGCACGACTGGGTACCTGATGGACAAAACCCACGAGGTCCTGGTTGGAATCGCGGAAACCCATACCACGACCCACGCCGCTCTCGAAGAATGAAGCAGAACGTGAGAAGCAGAAGGTAATCATGCACTGATACTGATTCCAAATGTTCACCATACGATTCAAACGCTCGTCGCTACTCTCCACGGTATACTTCGAAAGCAGACCATCCCACATCAGACGCAGTTCAGCAAAGGCTGAATCCACAGCCTCGACGGTAGAGAAGCGGGCAATAGTATCGTGAGCTTTGCGCTTGTTAACCAACGTCACGTCAGAGTCCTGAGAACTGATGAGTTCACCCTTACGTTTACGCTCAATATCCTCTGCTGAGAACTTCTCTTCCTGTTCGTTCTCGACATAGCCCAGCAAGAAGATGAAGTCCTTCGATTCGCCTGGCTGCAGCGTTACCTCTATATATTGAGAGGCAATAGGACTCCAACCGTGTGCCAGAGAATTGGCGGGTTTGCCTGCCATCACGCACTGCGGATTAGAGAAATCGTTATAGAGTCCAATAAACGACTCGCGATCGGTATCATAACCATCAGCCTTGCCATTGGTCAGAGCGTAGTAGGCATAATGATTGCGACGTTCCTTGTATTCTGTCTTGTGATAGATGGTGGCACCGCCGTTCTCAATCTCCACCTCGCCCGTTGACCAGTTTCGCTGGAAGTTCTCCATATCGGTAGCAGCATTCCATAGACACCATTCTGTGAAAGAGAAGAGTTTCAGACGCTTCACTTCGTTGCTGGTGTTCTTCAGCGTCAGTTTCTGCACCTCGGCCCACGTCTTCAAGGGTACGAAGAAAAGGACAGAAGCCTCTACCCCATTCTTGGCACCAGTAATACGGGTATAGTTCATACCATGACGGCACTCATAGCCGTCAAGTGGCGTCTTGCAGGGTTTCCAACCCGGGCTCCATACGGTACCTCCGTCATTAATGTAGAGATAACGGCCTCCAGCATCCATGGGCACTCCATTGTAACGGTAGCGCGTAATGCGACGGAACTTGGCATCTTTGTAGAAGTCGTAGCCACCAGCGGTATTGGAAATCAATCCAAAAAAGTCTTCGTTGCCCAGATAGTTAATCCAAGGGAACGGTGTTGCGGGGTCGGTAATGACGTACTCGCGATTTTTATCGTCAAAATATCCAAAAGTTTTCATTGATTCTATTTTTTCGATATATCAGCATTTCGATATATCGGCATTTCGTTATTCCGATTTATTTCTCAGTCAACAGGTCCACTAAACCCTTATCCTTAAACGTATGCTTCTGCTGGTCCCAGAAACCGAAGTCAGCATCATAGCACCAAGTAGTCCAGGCAATGTTGTTCTCCTTGAACACAGTCAGCATATCCTTAGTCCACTTGTAGGCCAGTTCACGGTCGACGGGTTCATATACACCCCACTCGCCACAGAACAATTGCAGGTTATACTTCTTGGCAGCTTCGATGGCATCCTTGAAATCGGCACGGATTCTGTCGATGTTCCACTCCTCTGTCGTGAATTTGTTTTCGTCGATAACCGCCTTGACAGTATCGTTAGCTGCCTCGTAGTCTTCCTTCGATACGAGAATGCCAGGATAGTTCACCTTGCCAGTATACTTACCAATAGGTGTCCACCATGCGCCATAGTGAGTCAGAATCATGGGGTTGTAGTAGTGGAATGAAAGAATAATGTTCTTGTCGCCCTCTGGAACCTTCAGATGTTTGATGGTTCCGTAACTCTGCCACATGTTAGAACCGATAACAAGCGTACGCTGAGGCTCACGCTCACGCAGGGCCTTATGCACTTTGGCAATGAGTTGGTTCCATTGCTCGTGGTCTTCGGCAACTGGTTCGTTCATGAACTCGTAGGCCACAGAGTCATTGCTATAGACTTTCAACACGTCAGACAGCTGATACCACATATTAATCAGATCTTGCTGTGCTTTCTCAGAAGTGAACAGCGTATTGGCATCACTGCCTCCCTCGTTGACAGCATTGAAATAGTGCGAACGGATGATATGCAGGTCGACGATAGTACGCAGATGATGCTTCTCTGCCCAATTGATGGCGTTTGTCATCAGTTCCCATGCCTCAGGAAGCTTATTGCCCTGTTCATCCCAGAACTGTACCTCGTCAATTGGCAGGCGTACGAAGTCAAAGCCCAGCGAATCAAGACGGGCAAAGTCATCCTCCTGGATATGCTGGCGACGTGCCTCACCACGGTCTTCATTGTTCTGCGACAGCCAGTGGCTGATGTTAGTACCACGCTGAATGCGGAAATTGTTTACTTCATCAGTTTTCTTCTCTGAACATGCTGAGAACATCAGCACTGCGGCGGCAACGAATGCCACACTCATTAGGGTTTTCTTCATAAATGATAATAATTAGTATCCAATAGTTAATTCTTTTCCTATAATGCTTGAGCAAACTGACGGCCATACTCCGTACATTCTGCCAATACTGACTGATCGGGAACCCAGAGTTTCTGCAAACCTTCGTTGACGAGGGCAAAACCTGCCTCTTCCAGTTTGGTACTAATCTGTTTGACGGCACCACCACCCCAACCGTACGATCCAAAGGCTGCTGCCTTCTTGTTCTTAAACTTCAGGCCACTGGCCATTTCCAGCAATCCTGCAATGGCAAACGAATGACCATTATTGATTGTGGGCGAACCAACGAGCACAGCCTTTGAACGCCACATCTCAGTAAGTGCATCGTTCTTATCGTCACGATTAATATTCATTATCTTCACCGTTGTCTGTGGAGCGACTTCACGGATACCGTCGGCAATAGCCTCAGCCATCTTACGTGTCGACTGCCACATAGTATCATAGACAATGGTAATCTGATCCTCCTGATAGGCATCAGCCCACTGTTGATATTTTTCGATGATTTGTTGGGGATTATCTTTCCAAATGACACCATGACTTGGACAAATCAACTTAATGGGAAGATTCATAGCCACAATCTGGGGTATCTTCTTAGCCACCATCGCGCTGAACGGGTTCAGGATGTTGGCATAATACTTCTCAGCCTCATATATCAGGTCGGCCTCGACAACGCGGTCGTTATATAGCGACTCTGTGGCAAAGTGCTGACCAAAGGCATCGTTCGAGAACATTACACCACCATCACCGTCATAGTACGTCAGCATGGAATCGGGCCAGTGCATCATCGTCATCTCTACAAAGGTCAAAGTGCCTTCGCCTAACGACAAGGTGTCACCCGTCTTCACGTTGACAAAGTTCCAGTCCTGATGATAGTGACCACGGATAATAGCCTCACCTTTCTTGGTGCAGTAGATAGGTACATTGGGGATTTCGCGCATCAGTTCAGGTAGTGCGCCACTATGGTCTATCTCGTTATGGTTCATGACAATATAGTCAATCTGTTGCAGGTCTATCTCCTGCTTCAAACGACTGACGAATTCCTTGTCGTAAGGCTGCCAGACGGTGTCTATAAGTGCCACCTTTTGGTCGCGCACGAGGTAGGAGTTATAACTTGAGCCACGAAAAGTTGAGAGTTCGTCACCATGAAAATGTGTCAGTTCCCAGTCGACCTTGCCGACCCAACTGACCTTTGAAGTAAGTTGTTTTGCCATTGTTTTTAGTTAAAAATTAGTGGAGCTGGAGGGAATCGAACCCTCGTCCAAACAAGGAAACCATACGCTTTCTACATGCTTATTCCGGCCTTCATTTTCGTGATGCAACAAGACCCGGACCACCAATTGCACCCTTATCTCCTAAGATTTCATCTGGCAGTCGGAGCGCCCGACAGACTATTTCCGATTTACCTGCACCGCTGAATCCTCAGATTCGGAACAACATCCTTGGAGCGATGTCTCGTTCTCTCACCTTGTAAGAGAATAAAGCCAGTAATCTACTGTACTTCGATTAGGCAGCGAGAGCGTAGTTGTTTTCGCCAATTAATTTTCTGACCGACGTGATTTAGGAGTCCACAGTCGTCACTCCGCATGCTTACGTACCATCTCATCTTGCTGTCAAATCCAGTCAACCCCAATATGATTTTGCACTTAGCGAATGCAAAGATACACATTTTTTTATAAATCCTTACTTTTTTCCTAAAAAAGTTGTACTTTTGCACAATATTTTGCGCTTTGGCGTGTTTTACAATTAAAAATAACATGTACGCGTACTTATGAAACGATTATCTACCATCATAGCTTGTCTGGCCCTTGCAACCACGATAGGCTGGGCACAGTCGGGTATGACCGACAATCAGATTATGGACTATGTGATTGAGCAGAATGCCAAAGGTGTTTCGCGCCAACAGATAGTCACTCAGTTGATGCAGCGTGGCGTCACCATTGACCAGTTGCGCCGCATTCAGAAGAAGTATCAGAAACAAATCAAGAACGGTGCTCTTGGTGCCGAAGACATCACAGCTGGCTCGAAGGCAGTAAAGTCTCGTATGCGCGAGGCTAATGGCGAACAGCGCGAAGAACAGGTGAAGAAGGATAAGAAGAACGCCTCACCCTTCCGTGTTAAAGACGGCAAGAAGTCAAACCAGATTCAGCGCCACACGTATGACGATGAGGACAAAGACTTCGTGGAGATGGACGAAGCCATCGACTTTATGATGCCTGACTCGCTGAAATATGAGTTAGAGAAGGAGAAGTCAAGCAAGCGAAAGATATTTGGTCACGATGTGTTTAACAACAAGAATCTGACTTTCGAAAGTTCTATGAACCTTGCTACACCTCAGAGCTATGTGCTTGGTCCTGGCGATGCAGTAAACGTAGATATCTGGGGAGCCTCACAAGAGAGTGTGACAGAAACCGTTTCTCCAGACGGCACCATCACCATCGAAGGTATTGGCGTCATCAAGTTGGGTGGACTCACTGTCAGTCAGGCCAAAGCCAAACTCAAGCGCGTGTTAGGTCCCCGCTATCAGGGTTCGAGTATCGAGCTGACCTTGGGGCAGACACGTACCATCACAGTTAGCGTGATGGGCGAGGTCAAAGTGCCAGGTACATACACCATGTCTGCCTTTGCTACCGTCTACAATGCCCTTTATATGGCTGGCGGTCCTAACGATATCGGTACACTTCGTAACGTGAAGGTTTATCGCAAGGGCAAGCTGCTGTCGAATGTCGATGTTTACGATTTCCTGCTAAACGGCAAGCTTAGTGGTGACGTGCGCCTGCAAGATAACGACGTGATTACTGTCAGTCCGTACGAGGCATTGGTGAACATTACTGGTAAGGTGAAGCGTCCCATGTTCTATGAGATGAAGACTACAGAGAGTGCCGCTACCCTACTCCGCTATGCTGGTGGTTTTACGGGCGATGCCTACACCAAGGCTATTCGCGTCAACCGTAAGGCTGGTGCAGGTTATTCAGTGTTCAGCATTGGCGAGTTCGACATGAGCGATTTTAAGCTGATGGATGAAGACAGCGTCAGCGTCGACTCTACGCTGAACCGTTATCAGAATATGGTTGAGATTCGTGGTGGTGTATTCCGTCCAGGTATGTATCAGGTTGGAGGTGAAATCAATACCGTTAAGGCTTTGGTAGAAGCTGCAGCAGGTGTTACTGAAGATGCTATTTCTCAACATGCAGTGATGCATCGCGTAAAGGCAGACCGTTCACTTGAGATGATGAGTCTCGACATCCGTGGTATCTTGGAAGGTACAGTGCCCGATGTTCCCCTGCGCAACGAAGATGTTATCTACGTGGCCAGTCGTCAGGAACGCAACGAGCAGAAGACGGTGACCATCAATGGTGAGGTAGCTTATCCAGGTGTTTACCGCTATGCCGAGAACGAGACTGTAGAAGATCTGATTATCCAGGCCGGTGGTCCTACTGAGGCTGCTTCATTAGCCAAAGTTGATGTGGCACGTCGTGTTACAAATCCCAACTCTATGGAGGCTGGCGATCAGATTGCCCAGAACTTCAGTTTCAAGCTAAACCCCGATTTCACTATTTCCGAACAGCCCGACTTCACGCTGATGCCGTTCGATGAAGTTTACGTGCGCCGTTCACCCGATTATAACGAACAGCAGAATGTTGCTATCGAAGGTGAGGTACAGTTTGCTGGAAACTACGCTCTTTCTAATAAGGGACAGCGTCTGAGCGAGGTCATCAAGCAAGCTGGTGGTCTGACCAAGCGTGCCTATGCAGAAGGTACCAAGCTGATGCGCCAGATGACGCCCGAGGAACGCGACCAGATGGAAATTGTGCTGCGTACAGCCCAGCGTAACTCTGGTAACGACTCTATCGACGTGAAGAAACTGCTGACCAATGCCACCTACCCCGTAGGTATCGAGTTGGAGAAAGCCCTGAAGAATCCTGGTACTGACGATGACCCCATCTTACGTGAGGGCGACCGTATCATCGTACCACGTTATGACGGCACTGTGAAGATCAATGGTGAGGTACTCTATCCCAATACCGTATACTATAAGGAAGGTAAGAGCGCTGACTACTATATCAATCTGGCAGGTGGTACCACTTCGACAGGTAAGAAGTCTATGACTGTTATTATCTATATGAATGGTATGGTGGCCCGTGCCGACCGCAACCACAAGCCCCGTCCCGGTTGTCAGATTGTGGTACCTACCAAGTCGCGTCGTAAAGGCATGTCGTTGCCAGAGATCTTGAGTATCGGCTCAAGCACAGCCTCTATTGCCACCATGATTGCCACTATTGCTAACTTGACAAAGTAATAAGTTATGGAAGAAAAGAAAGAACTGAAGGTTATTGACATCATCGATATATCCAAGAAGCTATGGGCTAAGAAGAAACTCTTTGCCAAGACACTGCCCATTGCCTTTGTCGTATCATATTTATATATATTGGGATTTCCACGCTACTATAGCACAGATATCAAGTTAGCCCCAGAATTAGGAGGTACGTCCATGACCAGTACACTGGGGTCACTGGCATCTTCTTTTGGATTTGACTTGGACAATCTGCAGAGCAATGATGCCATCACGCCTCTACTCTATCCTGACCTGATGGAAGACAACGGGTTTGTAACTAGTCTTTTCAATGTTCAAGTTAAAAGCAAGGACGGTAGCATCAAGACGACATACCGCGATTATCTGAAAAAACATCAAAAGCCCGTTATATGGATGGTACCAATAGACTGGTGCAAGAACCTCTTCAAGAAAGAACAAAAAGGAGAGGCAGGGATTATTGACCCTTACAATCTTTCAAAGGAAGAGGATGATATCGCAGGTAATATCAGGGATCATATCAAGATTGATTTCGACAAGAAGACTGCTGTTATCAGTATCAGCATCAAGGACCAAGATGCATTAATTTGTAAGACCATCGGTGACTCCGTCAAGGAACGTCTTCAGGATTTTATCACAGAATATCGTACCAGCAAAGCCCGTACCGATTATGAATATTACCTGAAGCTGACGATGGAAGCCAAACAGGATTACGAGAAGGCTCGTCAACGATACGGCAGTATGGCTGATGCCAATACGAAGGTAGCCTTGAAGAGTCTTGAACTGAAACTGGAGGATATGGAGAACGACCTGCAGCTGAGGTTTAATGCCTATACCACCCTTAATACACAGATGCAGGCTTCCAAAGCAAAAGTACAGGAACGTACACCCGCTTTTACCGTCATCAAAGGTGCCTCTGTGCCTATCAAGCCATCTGAGCCCAAACGTATGGTTTTTGTAGCATTCATCGTATTGCTTACCTTTGCAGGCACATCATTCTATATATTACGTAGACAATGATATATACCTTCCTGTTGCTATTTATTATTATCGTCTCTCTGATCTTTCTGGAAGAATATCTCGGAGACTATAATAAATATGCATATTGGGGACTATGTATCTTCCTAATACTCTTTTGTGCATTCAGGACAATCGGTGTTGACCCTGACTCTGAATCCTACGAAGAGATTTTTAAAAGCAATGAAAACAATCCGAAACTGCTGGTAGAATCCTCTTTCTTGTTTTTTTCAGAGATTGTCAAAAGCTTTACTGACGACGTCCACTATCTATTCTTGATATATGCTATTTTGGGCATTACCATCAAGTTTTATGCCCTCAGGCAACTCTCACCTTGGTATTTTCTGCCATTAGCCATCTATTTCGGCAACTATTTCATTCTTCACGACTTCATACAGATCAGAGCTGCCGTAGCGTCAGGCATGCTTCTGCTGGCTATCAAGCCCCTCTCCGAAGGCAATAAGAAAAAGGCAATAGTCTATTTCCTCATTGCCAACGTATTCCACTATTCATCGTTTGCGTTCTATCCCATTCTGTTTTTTAGTAATAGTTTGTCCAAAATATGGAGATACGCCTTGATAGCAATCGTACCAGTCGGAGCTGTTTTGTTCCTGCTTCACTATGATTTCTTCTCTGCACTCCCAATACCTTATATTCAGGACAAGATAGAAATGTATAAGGCATTGACAGAAAGAGGTATCTTCGAGGAACTGACGTTGAAGAATGTTTCTATCTGGATTCAGTACGCCATCATTCTCTACTCACTGTATTTCTATGACACGATGCTGGACAAATGTCCTGCGTTACCGTTATTACTGAAGATTACAGCCTATTCGATGGCCTGTTTCTTCGCCCTCTCCTCTATCTCTGTTGTGGCAGGCCGATTGCACGAATTACTGGGTATCGTTGAACTGGCACTATTCCCATGTGTCTGTTATACGATACGTCCGCAGTATTATGGTAAGATGGCGGTCTGTGCCATCGGATTGATAGAACTGGTCTTCACACTATTTATTTGGGAACTCTTAGACTTTGCGATGGAATGAGTAACGAGAAGAGTATTAGCAGCCACCGTTCTTCGCTGTTACAGAAGAACATCCTGGCCTCCTTTGTCATCAAGGGATGGTCTGCTGCCATTGTACTACTCTTAGTACCAGCCACACTCAATTGTTTAGGAGAATATAAGAACGGCATTTGGCTGACCATCAGTAGTCTGCTGCTGTGGATTGACAATATGGATATCGGTCTTGGCAATGGGCTTAGAAACAAGATTGCAGAATACATGGCTCACGGCGATTATGAACGTACCCGTTCGCTCATCACTTCGACCTTTGCCATGCTGACCTGTATCATCATCCCAGTCCTGCTCATTCTGTTATTACTGATCGCTATTAGCGACCCCTATATGGTTTTCAATGCTGATCCGTCGAAGGTTGACCAACTGGACCAAGTGCTCATGGTAACGGTAACGCTGGTATGCACATCTTTTATCTTCAAGTTGATTGGCAATTTCTATATGGGCATGCAACTCCCTGCTGTCAGCAACCTGCTGATAGCGTTAGGACAGACGGTGGCACTTATCGGCACCTATATCGTACTCTATTCAGGAAGTCACTCAATGATGCTGATTGCATTGGTGAATACCGCAGCTCCCCTACTCGTCTATCTGCTAGCCTACCCCTACACCTTTTTCTATAAATACCCACACCTGCGTCCGTCTTTCAAGCTCATCAATTTCAAGGAAGCCCGTGCGGTTATCAATATGGGGGTACAGTTCTTTATCATGCAGATTTCGAGTGTCATACTGTTTATGACCTCCAATCTTCTGATATCCAAATTGTTTACTCCCTCCTTAGTCACACCATATCAGATTACCTATCGCTACTTCAGTCTGATGCTTGTAGTATTTTCCGTTATCTGCATGCCCTTCTGGAATGCCACTACCGATGCCTACGAACGAGGCGACATACAATGGATACGTAACGCAACCCGAAAACTGCGACTGATGATTATCGGCATCATGGCGTGCATGGTGGTGATGGTGGTTCTGTCGCCCTGGGTCTATTCCATTTGGATTGGGGACAAAGTAACCATAGATATCCGTATGAGCATTGTGATGGCAACATATATTTTCATACTGATATATAGCATGCGCTACAGCTATTTCATTAACGGTATCGGCAAGTTGCGCCTTCAGCTGATCTTTACGACAGCAGCTGCCATCGTTTTCATTCCACTTGCTTACCTGACAACACAGCTAACGCACAGCATCATCTGGTTTATGATAGTCATGTGTTTGGTAAACCTCCCTGGCCTCATCGTCAACCGAATCCAGTTCTACAAACTGATTAACGGCATAGCGAATGGTATTTGGATGAAATAAGTTTCATTAGCCTATCTGTATATACTATTCCAACAACAGGAACTACAACACCTATTATAAAATATAGAATCCACCAACCTTGAACATTGTAAGGCTTCATAATGGGGAATTCTGCCAGATGTTCAATGGGTAGTCCATAATAGGCAATAATCATCAAACTGACTATTTTAAAACACAGGAAATGCCACGTCAGGATTTCTATAGTCTTATTTCCTATAGTTGAGACAATATTAGAAAAACGGCGTGCTTTTTCAGCCGAATATTTGGAGAGCTTCATCACGATGATTGAGCCAGCGATTGCCGAAATAAAATATGGAACAGTAAGGCTCCATTTCATATCAATCATCTCACCATGCCAATACAGACTTCCTAATACCAGCAACAAGGCACACACCAGCAGGGCGTAGGCACTGTACTTATCTACGTATTTATCTATCGAATGGGATTTATAAAGGTAACCTGCCATCATACATGATGCTGCCAAAAACTCTTTTGCACCACAGTAAATATTGACAACTGGAATGCCCTTAAAGTACAGCAAGACACTCAAAAGCAAAGCTATGAGGCCACCAACAACAGGCCTTTTCAGTTTTAACAGTCCATAGAAGATAAAAGAGGCAAAAAACATCGTATGCAGGAACCAATAGCCCCCTAATAATTGTTCGTTACCACTCAGGCAGAAGAAGATAAGGAAAACTCTTTTCAGATAATCAGACACCCCATATAATTGAGAGACTTCTCCCTCGAATCCAAAAGTGTCATTATAGATGTTTAAATGGAAAAAGATGTTATGCAATAAAAGGAATATCAATCCCCACTTTACAAATGGGACATATATTCTACTGATGCGCTTCTTGGCATAATTCCGAAAATCCTCCAAATGACTATCTTTGAAGCAATAGCCGGAAATAAAGAAAAACAAAGGCATGTGGAACATATATATCAACGCATAACCGTATGCAGAAAAGAACGTATGTCCCAATACCATTAGCATGATGCCGATGCCTTTGGCAAAGGATACTGAATTATCAAATTGTATATTATTATTCATCGCATTGTTTCTATTGCCAATTTCTAAGTGTGCAAAGATACATAGTTTTTCTGACTGAATCTTTATACTCACGTTAATTATATTTAAATTCTGGTCTGCAATGAACAAATTCTTTGCTGCAATAAATAGAATTTTATACTTTTGCATAATTATGAATGTATCTGTCATCATCGTCAACTACAATACGCTGCATGTTCTAAGACCGTGCCTTGATAGCATGATAGAACAGACTATCGGTATTGATTATGAGATTATTGTCGTTGACAATGGTTCTACCGATGGATCTATAGAGGCATTATCCGCCGACAGCCGCATAACCCTTATTTCTACTGGCGAAAATCTGGGCTTCGGAAGAGCTAACAACAAGGGGTTGGAACAAGCGAAAGGAGAATACATCTTCTTCCTTAACTCTGATACCCTGCTCAAGAACAATGCCATCAAGATGCTCTACGACTTTGCCAAACAGTATCAAGGCAAACTGGGGGCTTTAGGATGTATCTTGGAAGACCGACAAGGCAATCGCATTCATTCCTACGGACAATTCCCAAAGATGGGCAACGACTTCCAGAAGTTCCTTTGGATTCCTATTCTGAAAGGATTACGTCTATACCACCAGCCTGCTATCGAATACCCTGAGCAGTGGATGAAGGTAGACTACGTTACTGGTGCCGACCTCTTTGTCAGTCGTCAGGTGCTCGATACATGTGGTGCTTTCCATCCTGCTTTCTTCATGTATTACGAAGAGTCGGAGATGCAGCATCGTTTCCAGTTGCATGGCTTCGACAACGTTCTTCTGAACGGTCCTCAGATTGTTCATCTTGAAGGGGAAAGTGGCAAGGTTGGCAATAAGTCGAAATTCATCCGCGACACCTATCGGCAGGAGCGGAGCCTTTTCATTTATTTCAAACTGACTGAACCCCGTTGGAAGTATTATCTCTATCGTATCGTCCATCCTGTATTGAGGCAGACCGTCTGGCTGAATCCCAACGTATCGCTTCACGATAAATGGACATTCGTCAAACAACTTTTCGTATCTATCAAGATTTAATAATATGAATATACTCGTTGATGGTCGTATCTGCTCACTTTTCTCTGCTGGCGTTGGTACATTCTTTACCAGTGCCATCTTGGAATGGGCACGGCAGTGTGGAAAAGATACTTTTTACATCCTGCTACCCAAAGGTCTTGACGCCCGATATGAACTGCCATCTTTGCCGAACAATATCGTTTTCCTTGACTACTCGAAGCGATTCCCCAAAAGACTGCCCAACATCATCATTCTGCAGTGGCTGGTACCCCGTCTGTGTCGCAAGTTGGCTATCGACCTTTATTATTCGCCAGTACCCCACCTGCCCTCCTTCATTCCGTCAAAAGTGAAGACGATGGTGACTGTCCACGATGTTGTCAATATCGAAATGGCACACACCATGTCGTGGACCAACCGTCTGGCAACCAGCATCTTCTTTGCACAAGCCATCAAGAAGGCCGACCTATTGTGGACCAATTCGCATTATACCAAATCGAAAGTAAATGAATATTTCCCAAAACGTCGCTGTCAGTCGATATTTGTCGGTGACAGTGTAGACCAACATTTCTTTTTTCCAAAGAATTTGACAGAAGTCGAACGGAATGACATTAAACAA
>Ga0310696_10001958_pt1 | contig 28320 bp, 22 predicted proteins | sample AusTroGonzalo_MG_4_FD_203885 | JGI IMG/M metagenome (GOLD analysis project Ga0310696, IMG submission 203885) | Bovine rumen microbial communities from tropical cattle in Woodstock, Queensland, Australia - Gonzalo_02 (v2) (version 2) | ecosystem: Host-associated > Mammals > Digestive system >...
AGCAACCTCGCTCCCATACACGCGCGTACATTTATATATACGTCCACTTTCGAGCAAATCTTTCTCTAAAGCCGCAGCTTGAAGGTCAAGCATCTCACGGCTCTCTGCCCGAAGTTCGGTGATGAGCAAGGCTGCAGGATCGCCTTCTACGAAGAAGCGGTTCTTCTGCTGTTCAGCATTTCCCTTACTCAGCTCCAAGATGTCTCCGTCCATCAGCTCTATGGCAGTAGGATGATGGCGTAGTGCCACAAGGTTTCCCTCGAAACTCTTCATTAGGTCATCGCAATGTCCACAAACCACCATGATTTCCTTCGGAGGCAATACATCAAGACCTATGGTAATCTCTGTTATAAACGCCAATGTGCCTTCACTGCCTGCGAGCAATTTACAGAGAGCCAGCCCCTTGTCTTTCCCAACAACCTCAACAGCCTCATCTATTGCATAACCGCAACTACGACGCTGCAAGCTCTTATCGGGGAAGGTGTTTTCTATCTGTTCCCGGATTCTTTCATCGGAAGACCAACGCTCCAACTGAGACAAAATAGCATCTAACAAAGGGCGGGGCTCGCGATAGCCGCGCTCTTCCAACTTCTCTGTATCGAACAATGATTCATCCGACAAGATGCCTTTACAAGCAATGACATGATGCCTTGTACTTCCATAGACCAGCGAATGCGTTCCACAAGAGTTATTGCCGAACATTCCACCGATGCAGCAACGGTTGCTGGTCGAGGTCTCGGGGCTGAAGAAGAGGCCATAAGGCTTCAAGGCGATATTCAATTCGTCCCTGACGACTCCTGGCTCTACCCTCGCCCATCGCTCCCCGGCATTGATTTCCAGGATCTTGTTCCAATGCTTACTGATGTCTACCACTATACCGCTTCCCACGACTTGTCCGGCAATCGATGTTCCACCAGCCCTCGGAATCAGGTCTACGCCCTTTTCCTGTGCCAGTGCCATCAACTCCTGCACGTCCTCCACAGTCTCTGGGTATGCAACGCCAGAAGGAATTTCCCGATACACAGAAGCATCGGTGGCATAAGCAATCTTATGAAGACTATCAGTAAAAACCTTCATTTATTCTTTGGATTAGTTCTTCAGGGAATATTCCTTTATGGTCTCTAAAATATGTTCAGCCGCTCTACCATCACCAAATAGCGGTGGAAACTTCACGATTCTATTTGTCAATTGTTGATAGGCTTCCATTATTTTGCTGTAATCGGCATCTGCAATAATACCTGCGCCATGCTCTACAATTTCAACCCATTCAGTTTCAGGACGCAATATCACACAAGGACGTTCAAAGAAAAATGCTTCCTTTTGGACTCCCCCACTATCCGTCATCACCAGACGTGCATTCCGCTCCAATTCAATAATTTCGTAGAATGAAGCAGGAGGAATCAAGCGCATTCGCTCAGAAACCTGTAATCTTGCATAAATCTCTGGCTCCAGGTTCACAGGCAATAACTTCTTAGTTCTTGGATGAAGAGGTAAAACAATCTCTATCTGCTCCTTTTCTGCGATATCCAATAAGGCACGGAAGATATTTGTCAACCGCATTTTGTCATCCGTATTATTGTCCCGATGAATCGTGGCTAACACATATCCGTCTTTTGCAAATCCAAGACGTTTACTGATATCGCATTTGCCTTGAGACTGTTTGCTGAAATAGAGGCTATTGTCATACATTACGTCTCCGCTCTTTACGATTAAACGACTCTTCCCGTTTTTGAAGTGTGCCTCAGACTTCAAAAAACCTTCTTCTATCAAGTTCTTCAGGCCCGTCTCCGTTGGAGGGAACAAAATACTTGAAAGCTGGTCACAAACAATTCGATTTACTTCCTCAGGCATTGCCATATTGTGTGATCGTAAACCTGCTTCGACATGGAAGATTGGAACATGAATCTTGGAAGCAGCCACGGCACCAGCCAGCGTAGAATTGGTGTCTCCATAGAGAAGAAGACCATCGAAGTGTGCAGACATCAGTACTTCTTCGATACCAGCAATCATTTTTGCCGTTTGTTCACCATGTTTGCCAGAACCAACACCAAGGTTGTAGTCTGGCTGTGGGATGCCCAGTTCATCAAAGAACACCTGCGACATATTCTGGTCGTAGTGCTGTCCCGTGTGCAGGATTTTTTCTTCAATAATGTCTGCAAACTGATTTTTTACAGCCCTTGAGATTGCCGCCGCCTTGATGATTTGAGGACGAGCTCCTATTATTGTGAGAATCTTAATCATCTGTTGCATCATTTGAATTGATTTTGGAAATCGGGATTATGCTTCATCATTTGCTCGCTCTTAGGATAATTCTTGATAAACCATGTTAAGAAAGCAGTGACATCTATTTTGTCATTAAGCATTTTCTGTCGGCGTTCACTGAATATATTTTTAACATCATTCATATCAAGCAGTCTTTCCAGCTCTGCAATCAATCGCTCTGCTTCATTAGTTTTGATTCCAAGAGTAAGACCATAGGTATTTTCCAACTCTTCTAAGACACTAATCCTCCCAGAGAAGTCACTGAAACGTAAATTGGGGACACCCAACATGGCAGCCTCAACGGACATACTCTGACTATCGGAAATCAGCAGGGATGCGAAAGACATAACATGATGAATATCGGTATGTTTGATTCGAAGCTTATAATTGCTGAATCGTTCGTCAATCTCTGTTTCTGAACTGATATACACCTTATAACCTTTAGCTTCCGCCTTACTGATAATGGTATCAACGAGCTTTATGTCCAATCCTTTTATACCATCGTCATGATGGGCAGATAGTTTGGCGAGTCTGATAAGAATGAAACGTGAAGTGATGCCATAACTGCTGACAATATTTGAATCTGGCTTAAAATAATGGGGATGCAGATAGGCTAATTTCATATAACCTTTGTATCCAATTTTCTTCTGTTCCCATTTCCCTACGCTACACACTGTAGGAACCAAAATATCGGTTGTGAATGGATAAGTGAGTCGCGCTAAGTTCTTTATAATCGGCTCATCATCCTCTAAAGTAGTAATCGCAGGTTTCCTTAATAGCCAGCCTGCCTGTGCAATGGAAGAGTCAGTTCCTAACAGGATATCAGCTTTGAAACTTTTTGCAATCTTATATACTGCCCATGTACGTTTAAAAGAAGCACTTAATATTCCACACTTGGTACTCTTTCTGACCAAACTTTGAATGTTGACATACTCCAATCCATCTTCTGTAAGAAGCTGTTCAAGAATATCCTTGGTCTTAATCAAAATCTGGACTTCGTTGCCTTCCTTCTTCAAATTGTAAATGGTGTGTTTGAAGAAGTGATATTGTGCAGGATGTCCAATGTAAAAAAGTGCTCTCATTCTATAATCTTTTTTAGTGCCCACGTTGCTGTTAATATATTTGGACGTGGAGCGGAGCCAGAAGCCCAAACGTTATGTATTAATTGAGATAAAGATGTATCAACTTTATTATCTATGCACGCCATATCTGTCGTGAACCATGTCTTCTGAGCTTCTCCAATCTTCGGATTTATAGCCATCCACTGTTCAATGGGTACCATATCGTGCTTGGTCTTTCTTCCCATTTTATTGACGACATATTTATAGAACCTCTTGGCATAGTATCCAGCTTTGTTCCCTGGCCTGCATCCCATTTGGAAGGTTGAAGGCGTAGCGAACTGTTGAGGATTATATTTCTTTTGCCAATAAAGATATAACTGCCTGTCTTTGGTTAAGCAATATGGTATTTGAAGCATATATAGGAAGAAGTCCTCATACAAGAATGGAGACGTATATTCTATTCCAAACGATTGTGCCATCTTTTGTGCATTTAGGCAACGGCGCATGTCGTTAAGACTTTGGAACAAATTGAAATCACTATAATGCTTTTTAATCTCTTCAATCCGTTGTAATTCATCATCCGTACACCTGAGTGAATTGACGAATGATCCCCACGAACGATCTTTTTTACCTTTCCCGAACTTATATTTCAGAGATTCTATGAGACGCTCAGTTTTCGTTGGTTTTTCAGCAACTCTCATGTCACCCATGATTTCACCGCCACCAAGCCCCGTATGTACAAGTCCCCATTGATTAGTATTGTAGAAGCGTAACGAATCATACAAACCTGACGGTCCTGAATAAACCATTTGAGCCTCATTAGCATTGCAAATCTCTTCACGCTCCAACAGGAAATTACCTTTGTCTATTGAATGGAAGAACAATTTGCAGTTGTGCTTAGTAGCTAATTGTTGGGCATAATCATAGTCTACAGAGGTTGACTCACCGTAGCAATAACCTGTTTGTTCCGCATATCCATTGGCTAATCCATAAAGGAACGTGCTACGAGAGTCCATGCCGCCAGATAATGTGATAATCTGCGGGTAGCCATGCGCCTCGTTTTTCTGATATTGTGACTTTACAGCTTTAGTGAATAATTGGTTGATCTGGCTTGCTGCATCTTCCAACGAAACATCTATTATCTTTGGTGTAGGAATGCTTCTCAGCATCATTTTCCCGTCGTTCACTTCGATATATTCGAATGGTCGCAAGAACTTTATTTCGTTTATGTAGGTTAGATTATCATAAAACATCCGATGCCATATCATCATCTTAACGCCCAAATTGTCGATGGTATATGGTAATTGATTTTGCTTAATCGACTGTAAAGTCCCGAAGAAAGAATCGGAGAAAATAAGTTTGTGGGACTTTTCTTCATAATAATAGTAAAGACTATGTTTGGAAAGCAAATCGTTGTAAACATATAACCTGTTGTTGGATTTATCCAAGGCGACAATCAAGTAACATCCGTATAGTTGTGTTGATAGCTGAACACCCTGCTCAATCATGGTACAGATGCATTCTACTGGCGTTACACAAGAGAAACGTTTAAGGCATTCTTGCATATTGAGGAAATACCCGAATGTCTTTATCATGTATTTGTCCGATTCAAAAGAAATACAGTCTTCTTTGAATCTATTAGCGTTTTTTGAATCCTCAATAATGAGTGATTGTCTATAATATTCTGCTTTCATATTCTATCATTTATTAGCTTTGTCGCGGATTACTGCTTTGTATATTTCCAAAATTCTTTGTGCAACTTGCTCTTGTGTATATCCACGCTCAATAATGTATTTCCGGCCGTCAGTCTTTCCTTGGAATGAAAGTGCGCGTTGCAGATTAACGGCAATGTCGTGTGCATCGTGCATAGCCAAATAGCATCCATCCACACCTTTTGTTGTCTCCTCCACATCCCCGACACGAACCGAAACGACAGGAGTTCCACAGGCCATCGCCTCCTTAACCACCATGGGCGCCCCTTCCCGGAAAGACGTCACAAGCAAACAGTTGGCTGCATTCATGGCCAGATTCACTTGCTCACGGTTCAGCCCCTTCATTTCCTTTAGTTGCACATCACCCATCTCTGCTATGGCAGCTTTGGCCAATGGACTGTTTTTTACTATGTTGTCAAAGGCTCCTGCAAAGAGAACATATTTGCCGTTGATGTCCCAGCCGAGAAGCTTTCGTGCTTCGTCACGTTCTACAGGATAGAAATCGACTCCGCAAGCAATGACAGCTTGTTTGTTCCCATGATACCCTCCTCGTTTCATCAAATTGCGAGATACAAAGATATTATATGCGGATAACCTAATGGCCAGTCTTGAGAGGAAACGTATGAAACGTGCAGAATGAATGTCACTCCCATGATATGTGGTGACAACGGGAACTGAGCGTTGTAGGTTGGCCAATAACCCAATTAATCCATAGTGTGCATGGATAATGTCTGGGCGAAATTCCTGGATTTTCTGTATTAAAGCCTTCCGATTCTTAAGATAACCCCATACTCCTTTTCCATGTAGGCCAAAGAAGTCCATGTCCACTCCTAATCGCTTAATGGCTTCTGCCTGTTCAATGACAAAGGGAGAGAAGTATCCTTTATTCTGATTAGCGGCGATTAAAATTCTCATTTTTTATAAAATATTTGTTATTTAACTTTTAAGACGTTCCACAAGAACAAGGCTCCTACCACAAAAGCATAGCTAAACATAGTGGTGATGCGTGACAAACGGTATTGTTGGAAGGCATGGTATAAGCCATAGAAAGATAGGATAAACACAAATGGTATGTGTAACAGCACCTTGCGTAATTCCAGGCTTGCCATAATATAGCCTGTCAAAGTCATTTCCAATACCGTAAACGTAATTAAGGGAATCAATCTGATTTCAAGTTTCTTTAAGGCGAAGAAAATACCTGTCCAGAATGGTATGGCGAAGAATAGTTTGTAAGTCAGGCCTGCTCCATAGAAGACTAATCGGGATGGAGGTATGTCACCAGAGAAAAGTGATGGAAAAGGTCCCAAAAAGGCACCAAAAAAACTGACAAAAAGATTAAAAGATGAAGAATAGCCTCCATTACTACGGTATGCAATGACCGCATCGACGTCACCACCTGCCGTATAAGCATCTGCTGTTTCTTTCATTTTCACAAAAGAGACGGCAATAACAAGGCCTCCAATTAAGTATAGAAAGAGAGATATTGCATTTCCCTTTTGTATGATTGCATAGTATATCGTATAAGAAACCAAGACAAAAGCTGCAACAGCAGGACGAAAGAAGAATTGTAGTATTAAAAAGAAGAACGCACGCAGAAGGGATGCATAAGATTGGTTTTTGATAGATTGATAAATATGATAAAGGGTGGCAATAACAATAAATACAAATAGTGGTTCTTTAAGAAATGTGCAATTAAAAAAGATAAGAAAAGAAGATGTGGAATATCCTAAGCTTGCTAAAAACGCATAGGAATCAGGCATGAAGGCTTTTGCGATACGAAACAGATATACAGCAGAGATGGCTCCGAGAATTGTATAGATAGTATTCAGGAAGAATTTGGAGGGAATGATATACATTGCAAAACTATCGAAGAACATGGCTCCCCAGTCATCAAAAGCAAATTTCTTGACGATATCTGCTGCTCCTGCCCTCAGTCCTATCTCTGATACCAGCATACTCTCGTCATAATACAGCATGGCATCGGATTTACTAAACATAAAAGTATCACCTTCATAGTATTCAGAAATAAGCATGAAGCAAATCGCCACCAAGACATCGTAAATAAGAACCGTTTCAAACAATGTCCGTTCTGAATAGTCACATTGCTCATCCTGAGAGTAAAAAAGCATTAACCCCATTTGGGTAATGAACGCTAAAAATGCCCCCAATGTTATCACACTCATGGCTTTGTCCATAACCAGACCAGCCATGAAAATGAAGGTAAGTATACCTATTATAAATATATTGGTATGCAGTTTATATAGCATTACCTACAAGAAGGTTTCTGATACGCCAGTAAAGTCCTAATATGTCTACGGTATACTTGAGCCCCACTGTCTTAAGGAGTATCGCGGTACGCTTGGCCTTGGGAGTTATGGCATGATTTAACAAGTCTGCATGTTTACGGAGGATGGCAAATGCCGTTGGCTTGTCGGATTCGTTCACTTTATAATAGAAGCACCCTCTATTGACCCAGATATGGGCCAAATGACCTAATATCGCCTCAGAGTTGACGCAACCGTTCTGACATTGTTCTTTCCAGTAGGAGAATGTCACGTCGTAATCCAAATAAGGACGAATGGGTGCTGCAGCCGTTGTGATACTTCCCGGACGATGGTAATAGCCATATAGTTCGACATTGACCATCTTCACCTTTGTTAAATATTGCCACAGGTGCATGTGCCAGTAAAAATCTTCACCAATAAGCCTCAGGGGGAAATAGATGTCATTCTTGACGATGATGTCTTTGCGGATGAGCACGAGCCATGCCGTCATGAGAAATCTTTGTGTCCTTACGAAATAGGTAAACAATGCCTGGGTATCTTGAATCTGGGAGATGGTTTTCAAATCATAATCAGGATAATATGTCTTATGTTCATTCTTCCAGATATCCACGGCTTTGAATGCCACCATATCAGTCGTGTCGTCAACCTCTTTCACTAATGCTTCCAGTCCGTCCTCTCTCAACCAATAGTCATCAGCGTCTACAAAGATGATATACTCACCTGTTGCATTCTGTATGCCTTTGTTTCGTGCGCCAGAGAGTCCTTGGTTTTCCTGATGAAGGACAAAAATGCGAGAATCTTGTGCCGCAAGTTGATCACATAGAGCACCACTATCATCGGTACTACCGTCATCCACAAGAATGAGCTCCAAGTTCTTGTATGTCTGATCCAGAATCGATTTTACACAACGCTCCAATAAAGCCATTATGTTATAAACCGGGACAACAACGCTCACTTTTATCATAATACATTAATCTATTAACATTTAACAATCATTTCCACTATGCTTATCTAAAGCCCTTCTTATTATTTACTACTCTTCATCTTGAAAACAATATTGAAGACCGTTCCCCAAAAATAGCGCCAGTCAGTGAGGAAGGGATGCTTCAGGTAAGCTTCGATGTATCGTCGTTCAGAAGCCTGTATCTCATCCAATCCTATAGGCGTCTTCTTCTCATAGTAGAATGGAGGAAGCATTCCCGGCTTCACCTTCGTGCGTAAATCCTGCATCTGTGGAGTGTAAAGCGAGAAGAAGTGTTCCGACAACGGGCGCACGCCGACCCACTTCATATCACCTCGGATTACATTCCACAGCATTGGCAATTCATCTAACCAGATTGGTCGCAACACACGTCCCCAGAAGTTAACACGAAAGTCATTCTTCAGCTTGCCACTCTTATTCAGCTTGTTCATATCATAGACATAATCCTGCAAGTACTGAGAATAGCTGTACATCGTCCTGAACTTATACACCTTGATCAGCTTCTTACCTTTCCCTACTCGATACAGCCTGAGCAGCGGTGATACCGTCGATTCGTTGCGCTCCAAAGGTTCGGATTTCTTCTGCGCAACAATATTCAGATAGCCGCTTCGGTTCTTTGCACTTATGATACGAAAACCTGCCCGGCAGATACGCCCCAGAATCTCCGTATGGCTGTAAGTACGATGGCGCTCACCAGTTACGAAGAAATAGAAGCGACGGGTCATCTTTATCTTTGGAAACATATCATGCCAGATATATGACAAAGGTACTACGAGGTTGCCCGTTCCAAGGATAAATCGCTTCCGGATAGACCTGTACTCCTGAAATGAGGTGAAAGCGGTACACTCCAACTGGTCACCTACTTGCATCTCATGATTCCATTCGTCCAGATTATCATTCAGGCGTGGAATGTTGTTCAGTTTTGCCTTTACTATGACTTTCATGAAATTATTCTTCTGTTATAGCGACGCTATCAGCGTTGCACAGATGTTCTCAATATCGGATGTCTCCAAATAGGGATGCATGGGAAGTGAGAGCACAACACGACAAAGCCGGCTTGCCACGTAATCATTGCAGTAAGAGTGGTCTGCAGCCCCAGATTGGTTAAAAGCCGTCTGCTCGTGCATCATTTTCGGGTAATAGACCATCGAGGGAATGCCAGCCTCCTTCAGTGCGGCCTGAAGGTTGTTCCGAACAGCCTCGGAGGGCAATTGGATGGTGTATTGCGCCCAACTGGAACGGAAACCTTCGGGAACCACGGGTGTCTTCACGTGGCCGCCCAGCAACTCTGTATACTTGCGAGCAACCACGTTCACACGTTCCACTTCGTCGTCGAAAGCACGAAGCTTCACTTGCAGAATTGCTGCCTGCATGGTGTCGAGGCGGGAATTCAAACCGATGCGTACATTGTCATACTTGTCAGAACCCTTACCATGAACACGATAGGATTCCATCAGAGCAGCCCACTCGTCGTTGTCCGTGAACACGGCACCACCATCACCATAGCAGCCAAGAGGCTTGGCCGGGAAGAAGGACGTGGTACTGATGTCACCGAAAGAACAAGCCTTACGTCCTTCGATGCTGCCACCGAAACCCTGAGCACCGTCTTCGAGGATCAACAGGTTGTATTTCTTGGCAATGGCCTTGACCAACGGATAATTGGCAGGCTGACCGAAGAGATCCACGGTCACGATGACCTTGGGAGTAAGCTTTCCCTCAGCCACGGTTTTCCTGATAACCGCCTCCAAACTCTCTACATCTATATTATAGGTATCACTGTCTACATCCACAAACACTGGGGTGGCACCTTCCAGCGACACCACTTCTGCGGATGAGAAGAATGTGAAATCGGGAACGAAGACAGCATCACCAGGACCAATTCCCCATGCCTTCAAAGCTAAGGTCAGGGCATCGGTGCCATTGGCACACGTGAGGCAATGTTTCACACCTACGTATTCGGCCAGTTCGCGTTCCAGTTCCTTCACTTGCGGCCCCATGATATAATGAGCCTGCGATGCCACGTCCACCATGGCTTTGTCAATATCAGCTTTCAGTACCTGATATTGTTTTGCTAAATCTCGGAATTGCATGATAGTTAGTTATGTTTATGTGTTGATAATTATTTCTTAAACCGCTCCACGATTTCGCCCTGTTCATTGACCGTACCAATCTGACGGGCAGGTACACCTGCCATGAGGGCGAAGTCGGGAACATCACGGGTTACCACGGCTCCGGCTGCAATCATCGCTCCACGCCCCACGGTGTGTCCGCATACGATAGTGCTATTGGCGCCCAATGAAGCTCCCTCTTTAATCAGGGTCTTGTTGTACTTACCATGTACAGGAAAGTGTGCACGTGGTACAAGCACATTGGTGAACACACACGACGGACCGCAGAAAACGTTGTCTTCCAGTTCCACGCCCTCATACACGGAGACGTTGTTCTGGATGCGGACGCCATTACCGATTTTCACGTTGTTGCCGATGTTGACGTTCTGCCCCAAAGAGCAGTTTTCACCTATCACGGCTCCTCTCTGCACATGGCAGAAGTGCCAAATTTTGGTGCCGTCACCAATGGTGACGTCATCATCAATGTAACTGGAAGGATGAACTGTGTACATGTCTTACGAATTTTTATGTCTTTTCTTAAATATAATCTTATTCAACAGAATGGTCTTTTTGCTTATCTCCACGATATTCTTTTCAGCTTCATTCCGTTCGTACTTGTGCAGATAGGCATAGCCATAACGGGCATTAATACTCACGCCATTCAGTATAACGTATTGCGGTTTCTGGTTGTCGCTTGTGTTAATTGATTTCAATTCGTTCAAACGGCGACGGTTGAAACGACCAGCCCGAATGATGAACAACGTACAGTCAACTTTCTGCTCCATAATATCAGCATCAGCCAGCATACCCGCCGACGCACTATCGATAATAATGCAGTCGTATTGTTTTCTCACGGTTGTAAGAAGCTGAGTAAATAAAGGGCTGCGTAGCATTTCGGTTGGATTAGTGGGCAGGGCACCGGCGGGAAGCACGTCAAGCAGGGGGTAACCTTCGGGATGCCATAACAGATTGCGATAGTCACTTTCTTCACCACTCAGATAATCAGTCAATCCCAACAGCGGAGTTCGCCACAATCGGGAGGCCGATGCCTGGCGCAAATCACCATCGATGAAAAGCACACGTTGGCCACCGATGGCTTTTATCAATGCCAAGTTCATGCCCACGAAGGTCTTGCCAACTTCTATTTGTGTCGATTTGATAAGGTAAATCCGTCCCGTTTGATCAAGAGACTTGCTGGCTACGATGGCCTCCATGTTGTTACGCAGGATTCGAAATGCCTCATTTGAGGCATTGAGCATGTCATGGTCAACAACAATACCGCTTGATTTTGCCTTACTGCCAAATCCGAACGGCATCAGGAGACTCTCTATGCTATGTTCATGGCCAGAGTAAGGCACTTCGCCCAAAAAGGGTATATCGCTGTTACGTTCTATGTCAAAGCGGTCACGCACGCTTTCATCAAAAGATGCGCGTAGGAAAAGAACGGAAACAGGTAGCAAGATTCCTAATAATATTGCTGCAAATAACACCTTGGTCCGTTGGGGTGAGGTCGCCTTTCCACTACCATGAGGAGGATCCAAAATTTGGGTGTTAGCAGACTGATAGGAGATGCTTATTTCATTTTCCTCTTTCTTTTGGAGTAGGAACATATAGAGACTTTCCTTGACCTTTCTCTCGCGCTCTATTGTTGCTAAATACTTGGCCTGTGAGGGATTGGACGTCACCTTGTCAGTAGCCTCGTTGTAATAGTCAACCAGTGATTCGAGCTGTATGTCGAGGGCGTGGATGTAGTTGATAAGGTTTGTTAGGATTTTAGAACGTAAGCTGTTTATCTCCTCCAGTTGATGGACGATTACCGGGTTCTGCTCGGAGGTATATTTCAGGTGGTTCTGCAATTCAAGCAACAAATTGTTGTAGAGGGTAATCTGCGCTTCGATACCGCTGTCGTCTATGCCAGAATTGACCAGCAGAAGTTGACGCGGCGAAGCCTCGTCTTCCAGCAACTCGCGGATAAACTCAGCCATCTCTCTCTGGCTTGTGAGTTTCATAATAGCAGCGTCGGACTCCCGTTGTTGCCCCAGATAGATATCACTCACACGGGATAGGTCGGTGATACCGTAATTACTTTTATACACCGCAATACTATCGTCGACGATATCCAATTCTACTCGCAGCCATTTGAGTCGCTCATCTATGAAGCGGGACGCATTTCTTATCATCTCACGCTTATTCTCCAACCACAGGTCGTTGTAAACCTCAATGACTGACGAAAGAATAAGCTCCGCGTCATCCGTAGAATAATCTTGATAGCTCAAATCAATGATGGTTGACCCTATAGCTTCGTTGTTTACAGATAATCGTGATTGAATATCCAAAGCCTTGTTGAGAGCATATCCGTCTTTCAAATCCGGATAAACACGGTTTACGACTTCCAAAAGCACTGCGAGTGAAGTGATATGTCGCACCACGTTTGTGACATTGCTGTTTTGATTAACAAAACCTATCTCATTAAAAGCATCGCCATTCTGTTCGGTAGAATTTTTGCCTAATGTTTCCTCTCGCACTAAGATGGCGGCTTGACGTGAATAAAGAAACGGGGTCCAAATCAGATAAAAGACAGCCAAAAGAACTGCCACAAAAACGGAAGCTACGAACCATCGCCAACGGGCAACGCAAAGGTTCCATAGATCCGCTATGGTCATAAAACTTTCAGTATTCTTGCTATTCATACAGATTATCTTAGCAGTAGAGCAGTAACGGTTGTCAATAGCGATGCCACGGAAATCCAGAAGCCTGGCTGGCTGAAGGTGTTACCAATGGAATTAGCATCGCGCTGTCGCTTACGGCTCGGAGTCACATACACCACATCGTTCTGTTGCAGATAGAAAGCTGGCGAAAGGAGCAGACTCTGACGGTCGCAGAGGTTGACGATGTAGGTCTGGTCTTCGCCATCGACCTCGCGCATCACCATCACATTCTCGCGTTTCCCATTGATAGTCAGGTCACCGGCATCTGCGATGGCATCGAGGACAGTGAAGTTATCCCGCAGGATATCTATGCGTCCCGGCCGGTTCACTTCGCCCAGCACACTCACACTCAGATTGACATATTCGACGGTGACGATAGGGTCTTTGACCAAGTCGCGAGAAATCAGACGTCCACGCAAGTAAGCGGCAACTTCCTTGCGCGTCATCCCCTGCACGGCCACCTTTCCCAGGACCGGGAAATCGATATCGCCCTGCTCGTCCACCGTGTAGGCCAGCATCAGTCCCGTGCTGCTGCTCGAAACGTTACCAGATGACGTCTGGGGAATCACCGTAGCCCCCACCGTCTGGCTACTGGAGGTGTTGGCAAAGAGGTTGAATTGACGCATCAGCAGTGGGTCGGCCGTGTTGACGAAAATATTGATTTTGTCATTGGGGCGCAGTCGCAGCGGTTGCTCTTCCTGAAGCGTCATGCCACGGATGACATCCGCATTTTGAAAATAGGCGATGTTGGACGACGAACAACTGCAAAGCCACCAGACAGACAGGAGCAACAATGCTAAAGGTGTATGTTTCATAACGTTGGATTAAACTTTTACGCCCGTGCGGATGAGCGATACAAAGCGGCGCAACTTGGCCGACTTGGGTTGGTGCTCGCGGACATACCGCTTGGCGGCATCACGATAGGAAGGGTGATGGGTGGAAATGTAGAGGGCAATCCACAGGTAGGTGCGGGTGTCCGTAGCAGCTTTCGACTCACTACGCTGGTTGATGGCCGTCAGAATCTCCAAGAGCTGTTCACGCAACTCGGTTTCATAGGCTGTGTAGCGGCACAGATGAGCACAGATGAGCATGAGGGCCAGGAAATGGTAATAGGCAGACTCATTCTTAACCTCGTGATGGCGATAGCGGTAGAGGCGGGTCAGCATGTCCACATCCCTGCGATTCACTTCGTCGTTGTCCACCCGTTTGATACGGTGTTCCAGGATGCGCAACAGATGGTTTTGGGTGTACTCGATAAAATCGGCACGGATGGCATCACCTGCTTCACGGTTGAGGATAAGGATCTGGTTCTTAGAGACGTTGCACATTCGGATGTTCATGGCACCCGAGACCAATTGAATGGCTAAATCCAGATGGATTGCCCCGTGGGAATGATTCACCCGGACGACCGAAGCTTCGTGTCCGGCAAAAGGGCCGCTCATGATTTTCACCTTGTCCATCGTTTCGATACTGCGGATGGGGGGAGTTATCTCGAACTGCCCTCCATACTTCATGCAGGCTTGCAGGAAGTCCTGCATCATCCCGTCGGGAACGGTTGCACGACTGCCATCAGTGTCAGCGTAATAACATAATCGCGCCCGCGCGTAAGAAAAATCGTGCTCGGCGCTAACCAAGCTCTCAAGATCTGCCGCAGTCGTCCTCAGAAACACGAATTTGCTCAAGCCTTCTCCCGCAGGTCGAACCTCCGGACGGCTTCCAGACGGCCGTTCGCCCACAACATCGCTGTCGGCTGAAGCATCCGGCCGTTTTCTCAGATAGTCATAGGGATAGAAAGGCTCGACGATTGTTCGGCCCTCCTTCAGACGTTGTGCATTTTCGTTTTTCAGCCACTCCAGGAAACGCCTCATGTCGAGATGCGTCATCACATACCAGCGAGCGGCATTATCTTTGGTCATTACGCGGATTTGAACTATTTCTGGAAGAATTAAAAGGAATCCTTAGCCTGCACGGCCTTTCCCGTTCAAGCTAAATCATTTCATTTCAGATGGTTATCCATCACAAAGGAGTTCCTGTCTCCTACCGAAATTCCGACATTGTCTCTCAGACAAGTCTTTCGGCCGACTTCTAACCTGTACGACCTTCCATTCTATCCAATGGCAATTCGGGGACAAATATACGTTAAAGATGTGAAAAAACCTAATAAATAATGAAAATAATGGACTTCTCCCAAAAATTTTAACACTAATTGGGGCGAAAGACGAAGAAGAAGCTTCAGGAAGAGGAGGCCGTTATAGAAAATGCAGGATTTTTTTGCAGGAACGGATTTTTATTCGTTCCTTTGCAGCTACAAAGGGAAGCGAAATCCACCCAAGAAGCAATCAAATCATCAATACAAATCAACTACAAAATGAAAAAGTTTCTGACAATTGCAGTGATGGCTGTTATGCTGACAGCCCCCGCCTCCGCTCAGGAGAAAGACAGCCAATGGACGCTTAACACACGCGCCTGGTGCACCAACTACTTCACCACCGTGCTCTATAATCTAGCACAATTCACAGTCTCCGAATTCGTCTTCAACGGCAATGAAAAAGATTCCCTGTTGGTAGAGCGCATCGTTCCCAATGCAGACCTCGTCTTCCCCGTCGGCATGGGCAAGGAAGGTATCAATTGCTACGGCCCATACCACTATGCGTTTGGTAATCCCTTCAAGCACATCGGTGATTATGCCATCGGACTTGACGCTTCGTTCCGTCCCTCGTTCCTTGGCTTTTATGCCGGTGCCTATTTCAAGAGTCAGGAAGTGGTCGAAAAGTCCTCCAAAGATAACATCCGCGGTTTCTACTTCCAGCCACGTGCCGGCATCACCTTGGGTGACAAGCACGCTTTCGAAGCTGGCGTATTCTACGACATCGTGACAGGTTGCGGCGGTTCAAGGGCTGACGTAAAAAAAGACATGCTCAAAGGCGGACTCGGACTGGACTTCGCCCTCTCCGCCAAGAGCAAGAGCGGGAAATCCATGGCCATCCTACAGTTCTCCATGCCTCTCCACAACTTCTTCGACACCGACGAAGTCCCAGGCTGCAAGCGCAAGGTGGGCTACATCATGCTCACACGCCGCGTAATTCTGTAAGAATTATTCTCAGTTTCTACCAGCTTTGGCCCGGTGGCCAACAGCATACAGCCCAGAGCATTGCCCTGGGCTTTTTTATCCACTATCCGTTTTCGGTTCTGCGTCAAATTGGGTGGTAAAAGAGCGTAAAAAGTTTGTTGTAGAAGTTGCCATCACCCGTCACCTTTTTCATTCAATCAAATGATATTTAGCGGATTATCGGGTGACGGCAAGGTGACGGTAAACCTGTTTTCGGGCAAAAGGAAATCCGATGCGGCTGATAATGAGGACGAAAGATTTTATTTACCATCACCTTTCTGGGTCGAAGGGGAAAAGGCTTGCAGGAATGGAAAGAAATTATAAGGTAAGGCAAAGCCACAGCGTGGCTTGATAGGAGCTTGCGAATTAGGAATTTCAGATTAGGAGCTGAAAGGAATCCGTGAAATCTATGGTGTATATTGTAGTGGGTGGTGCAGCCAATTTATGTCAGATTTCTGTAAAATTTAGGTTCTGACGTATACCCCAAGATATAGCTGGGTGACGGTAATTTGACGGATCTATCAGACTCATACACAGCCGTTTGAAGGGCGTTTTTAGGCAGAAAAATCGCGAATTACCGTTTACCGTCACCTTACCGTCACCCGATAGCAGGCTGACAGTCTGCCTGTTACGCGGAAAAGGTGACGGGTGATGGCAACTTCTACAACAAACTTTTTACGCTCTTTTACCACCCAATTTGACGCAGAACACGTTTTCTCCGAAAAAACAGCAAAACCTACACCTGTGGCATATAAAACGTTCGTAATCTGTTCGTTCCATGGGTGTAGGTTTGGGGTAGGTTTGGTGATAAAGACTCACGAGGTCGGGATGGCAACCTCGCGAGGTTCTGTGTAGAACCCTTAAGGGTTCAAGCGACAACCCTTAAGGGTTAAAGGCCGAACCCTTAAGGGTTCTGAGGGGAAGGGTTAGCCTTACTTGCGGTAGCACTCGAAGATGCCATCAACAAGCGTAACGGGCAGCTTCGGACTCAATAGGCTGACGAGCCAGACGATGGGGAAACCACCGAGCATGGCAATGGCTCCGCAGTTGATGGGATTGATGGGATTGCCAAGAAGCATGTTGACAACGGTGAGGCCAACACCCCATACGAAGCAGGCCCATACGCCTGTGGAGGTGACACCACGCCAATACAGTCCCAGCATAAAGGGAGCCAGGAAAGCACCGGCAAGTGCGCCCCACGAGATGCCCATGAGCTGGGCGATGAAGGTGGGAGGATTCAGGGCTATCATCAGCGAGATGACGATGAAGAAGACGATGAGCACGCGCATGACGACGACCTTGCGACGCTCGATTTTCTCTGCCACGACATCGTCAATGGTTCCTTCCTCGACTTCGCCTGGCAGGGACTTCTTGTCGCGGTAGATAAGGTCGAGGGTCATAGTGCTGGAAGAGGTCAGCACCAACGAGGCCAGGGTAGACATCGAAGCGGAGAGGACGAGGAGCACGACGAGGGCGATGAGGACGTCGGGCAAGGTGACGAGCATCGAAGGAACGATGGAGTCGAAGGCAATCTTGCCGTTGGCAATGACAGGGTCGTACAAACGACCGAAACCGCCGAGGAAATAGCATCCGCCAGCGACGATGAAGGCAAAGACGGTGGAGATGATGGTGCCGCGACGGATGGCACTCTCGTCGGTGATGCTGTAGAACTTGCCCACCATCTGCGGCAGTCCCATCGTACCAAGTGAGGTAAGAATGACAACGCCGAGGAGCCCCCACGGGTCGGGGCCGAACCACGAGGCGAAACCGCCGTTCACAGTCGGGTCAGCATCAGAAGGAATCTGAGACAGGTTGGCGACGGCAGTGGCGAGTCCTCCCTGTGCATTCAACACGGCAAGAATGACTGCCACGATGCCGAAGAGCATGATAATTCCCTGGATGAAGTCGTTCATGGCCGTTGCCTTGTAGCCGCCGAGGATGACATAGACGGCCGTCAGAATGGACATTATTACCACGCAGTACTCGTAGGGGATGCCGAAGCCCAGCTCAAAGAGCCTCGAAATGCCGCTGTAGACACCTGCGGTATAAGGGATAAGGAACACAAAGGCGATGATTGAAGCCACAACGCGCAGGCGCTGGCTGTCGTAGCGCGTGCCGAAGAAATCTGGCATGGTGCGGCTCTCGATGTGCTGTGTCATCAGCTTGGTGCGACGACCGAGGATGACCCAGGCCAAAAGCGAGCCAATGACGGCGTTGCCTACGCCTATCCAAGCACTGGAGAGGCCGTACTTCCAGCCGAACTGACCGGCATAGCCTACGAAGACAACGGCAGAGAAATAGGAGGTACCGTAGGCAAAAGCGGTCAACCACGGTCCCACTGAGCGGCCGCCCAGCACAAAGCCGTCGACCGAACTGGCCTGCTTGCGGGAGTAGAGTCCCACACCTACCATCACGACCAGGAAGATGATGGTCAGGAGAACTTTGATGAACATACGATGAACAGATTCTCCGCCATCCCTGTTAGGGAATGGGCAGAATCCTTAGATTTTTAGGGGTTATTATTGCTATGAGTCACTTAATTGAACCTTACCTGCATTTGACACATCACAGCGTGGTTATCGTCCTTGATGAACTGACTGCCTGAGACGTAGGCACTCTTGTAGACGTACTGGAGCTGGATGCGGCACTTCTTGAAGAACCAGTATTGGAAACCGGCGATGGCCTTGTGCTGGTCCATGCCGAGTGCCGTGTTATAGTTGAAGAAGTCGTAGCTGCCTACGAACTCCAGTTTAGGCGTTCCAAGGGGTACGGAGCCAGTGAGATAGGCACCACGGCTGACGACGTCGGCATCGTAGCCTTCGAGGTATTCGCCGTGGACGTTGAACTGCGGGGATTTGTAGTCGAAGCCTGCCGTCCAGCGATTGCGCTTGTAGTTAGCTCCGGGAGCGATGTTGGGGTTGTAGACCGAGAAAGGCTGTTTGTCCTCGGCCTTAATGATATTGTGGCCACGACCAATCTGTCCAGTAGCCACGAGGTTAAGCCCTTTCACGGGACGGTATTCCAGACGGCCTATGAAGTCTTTGAAATTATTGCCATCTTTCTTGTTAATACCCTGTCCGTTCATGATTTCCAGCTCATAGCGGAACTTGCCGTTGTTGGTCTCGCCGAAGAGCGCGAGGCCGAGGTCACGGCCATATTGCACCCCCATGAGAGGGTCGCTGCCGCAACCAGTGAGGAAGGTGACGCCTTCGGAGTAGACATCGATGGCCTCCATAGCAGTCGGAGAGAGAGGATTTTCGAGTGAGAGTCCGTTTTTGAACTGACCCAGGCGGACGGTCAAGGCCTTGTTCTTGGTGATACGGTAGTCTGTGTAAAATTCCTGAACGACACTCGAGAAGTCGTGCATGAAGAGAAACGACCAACGGTCGGTGATGCGGGCATTGGCCCAGAAGAGTACGCGTTTTATTTCAAAGGTGTTGGTGTTGTCGCCGCCCTTGCGGGTGAAGTTATACCCACCTTGGGCGTAGCCATGGAGTTGAATGCGGTCGCTGACATCCTTGAGCCAGTCGGATTCCGTTGTCGTGGGTTGTTGTCCCATGGCGGCAGTGCTGCTGAAGATAGCCAATGCCACAGCCAGCAAAGCCTTCGTGTAAGAAGTTTTCATGTTTTTTGAATTTTGGGGTTTGAGTTGTTGAATGCTTTTCAAGGGTTGTTGGCTGCAAAGAGGGCCATGCGCTCGTCGAGCTGGGCGTATTGATGGTCTTCGATGAACGACGTGCAGACGCGAAGCCCCTCCTGATGGGAGCCAGTGGTGATGAGGCAGATGGCCGAGACGCCATAATACATAAGTTCACGCGCGAGCTGGCCGCTGGTCATGTCCTTATAGCCAATGGTGAAATAAAATCCGTCGGCGACGGGACGGTCGAGGTCGCGGTCATAGACGACGTGAAAACCGTGGCGCAAGAAGATTTCCTTCAACTTCCTGGCTCGCTCGCCGTAGACCTTCACCTCGTCGCGGAAGCGGTACTCGCCATCGCAGGCTGCACGGAAGAGAGCGGCCAGCGCGTACTGCGCGGAATGGCTGGTGCCGCTGCTGAGGGCGTAGAGCATTCGGGTGGAGAAGACAAGGCCGAAGGGAAGTCCTTCGTAGCGTGCGCCGAGGTCGGGGTAGTGGCGGTGGAAGAGGGCATCGCTGATACAGACGACACCGATGCGTTCGCCGGCGTAGGAGAAGGCCTTCGAACCGCTGATGAGCAGCATGTAATTATCTGTGTAGCGGGCAACGGTGGGCTGGTAAGGAGGTTGGAACGGCACGCTGAGGTCTTCGCGGAAGTCCATGGCGAAGTAGGCAAGGTCTTCCATGACCACGCAGTCATAGCGCGTTGCCAGTTCACCGATGGTCTGTAGCTCGCTCTCTGTCAGACAAATCCACGCGGGGTTGTTGGGGTTGGAATAGACGATGGCGCAGATATTCCCCTTCGAGAGGTAGCTCTCCAGTTTGCCGCGCAGGCGGTCGCCCCGGTAGTCATAGACGTCGAAAGTCTCGTACTTGACGCCCTGCACCTGCAACTGCATCTTCTGGACGGGGAAACCCGGATCGATGAAGAGTACCGTGTCCTTCGTCTTGTCGGCTTGCGAACAGGTGAGGAAGGAGGCGAAAGTACCTTGCATCGAGCCACTGACAGGCACACATCCTTCGGCAGCGATGTCCACACCGATGAACGCCTTCACGAAGCGCGAAGCCTGCTTTTTCAGTTCGGGATAACCTTGGATGTCAGGGTACGAATGGGCAATGCCGTCCCTCAGGGCCTGAATCTGGGCTTCGACACCCACCTGAGCGGCAGGCAGGCCGGGTATGCCCATCTCCAACTTGATGAACTCTACCCCACTCTCTTTCTCGGCCATTGCTGCGACTTGCTTCACTTCGCGGATGGTGGCCTTGGCAAAATCCTGAATAGCTAACTGGGCGATGAGTCCGTCTACGATCTCTTTCGATATAGGAGTCATTGCTGTGCCTCCTTTCCGATAGCCAGTGCCCTGATATTGGCTTCAACGATGGCTTCGCCCTTGCGACCGAAGACGCGACGGATGGCGGCTTCGAGTTTCTCGTAGTCTATGCCAAGGGCCTTCTGGGCAGCACCGAGAAGGATGACGTTGGCCGAACGGGGCACGCCGTTGTCCTTGGCTAACTGCTCAATATCGATGCTGATGACGTTCTTCAGCTTGCCAAGCTCTGCTTTCACGGCCTCTATCTGGGGATAGTTCGGGATGTTGACGAAGGGGACGCTGGAAGTGATGACCCACCCTTCCTTGGAGAGGTAAGGGACGTAGCGCAAGGCTTCCATGGGTTCCATGGAGATAATGACGTCGGCAGCTCCACGCGGGATAAGGTCGCTGGCGATGGGCTCCGAACTGATGCGAAGATTGGACTGCACGTCGCCGCCACGCTGACTCATGCCGTGGACTTCGGCCTGCTTGATATATAGATTTTCATTCATGGCGGCTTCGCCGATGATAGTAGCGATGGAGAGGATGCCTTGTCCTCCCACACCACACAAGATGATATCTGTCTTCATTTTCATTTTTCTTTTTTCTCCTTGGAATGTCTCTTGAACGTCTGAATGCACTCACGTCGTGGAATGATGACGCTGACACCGTGGTAGTTGATTTCCTCGCGGATGATGCGTGTAATCTCCGGCATGTTCTTCGGCAAGGGCACAACGACGTGCAGATGTTCTTCTGCCACACCAAGCCCACGGCAGATAGTCTCGAACTTGTTGGTACCGGCGGAGTCCTGTCCGCCCGTCATTGCAGTGGTGAGGTTGTCGGAGATAATAACAGTGATGTCCGCATTCTCATTGATGGCATCCAGAAGACCTGTCATGCCCGAATGGGTGAAGGTCGAGTCGCCGATGATCGCCACAGCAGGCCATTGGCCGGCGTCAGCAGCTCCCTTTGCCATTGTAATGCTTGCGCCCATATCTACGCAAGAATGAATAGCCTTATAGGGAGGAAGGAAGCCGAGGGTGTAGCAACCTATGTCACCGAAGACACGCGGATGCTCATATTCCTTCAACACTTCATTCAAAGCCGTATAGACGTCGCGGTGACCGCAGCCCTGACAGAGGGCAGGCGGACGAGCAGCAACGACGCTGGGTATTGCCGTGCGCTGTGCTGGAATGCCCAACGCTTCTCCCACACAGTCGGGAGTGAGTTCGCCTGTTCGAGGCAGCTCACCCGTGAGGCGGCCAAGGATGTTCTGGCTCTCGAAGACGCCACGCACCTGTTCCTCGATGAAAGGCTGTCCTTCTTCCACGACGAGCACGCGCTCGCAGCTATCAAGGAGCTGGCGAACGAGCTTCTTGGGAAGAGGATATTGGGAAACCTTGAGGATGGGCATATCAGCCTCAGCACCACATAATGCTTCCTTCACATAATTATAGGCGATGCCACTTGCGATAATGCCAAGAGGTACTTTACTTTCAGAAACTATTGAAGAGGAAATGAAGCTATTATACTTAGAATTCATCGCATCCTCCTCCAACAGAGCCTGCTGCGCCGTCACCTTGTCATTGCGTCGACGGGCGTTGGCAGGAAGCAGCACCCAGTTGGCGGCTACGGAGTTATAGTTCAACTCGTTCTCCTTGCGGGGTTCGTCCTTCAGTTGCACGACGGCACGGGAGTGAGCCATGCGGGTCGTCACACGCATCAGAACGGGCAGACACTGTTGTTCGCTATAGTCGAAGGCATCGGCCATCATGTCGTAGGCTTCCTGCTGCGAAGACGGTTCGAACGTAGGAATCATGGCGAACTTACCATAGAAGCGGGAATCCTGTTCGTCCTGGCTGGAGTGCATCGACGGGTCGTCGGCCACCAGCACCACCACGCCGCCGTTGACGCCCGTCATGGCGCTATTGACGAAGGGGTCGGCACAGACGTTCAACCCTACGTGCTTCATGCATACCAGGGCGCGCTTGCCCATATAGGACATTCCCAGCGCAGCCTCCATAGCCGTCTTCTCGTTCGTACACCAACGCGAATGCAGTCCGCGTTCGCGAGCGGTGGCGTTACCCTGAATGTATTCCGTGATTTCCGTCGAAGGCGTACCGGGATAAGCATAGACACCGGAGAGTCCAGCGTCGATAGCACCCTGAGCAATCGCCTCATCACCTAATAACAAGCTCTTCATTACGTGAAATGATATTTGTTATAAATAGAAAAGATTAATTGACTAATTCAAAAGCGTCAGCATCGGCCAGCACGGGGAATTTCGATTCGTAGTGGCGCAGGAAATCGAGGTCTATGATTCCCGAGGCCGCCCATTCCGTCTTGTCGGGACATTCCGCCATCGTGTCGCCATAGGGATGGATGATGGCCGAGCGACCGTAGTACTCACACTTCTGGTCTGTACCGATACGATTCACCGCCGCCACATAGCACTGGTTCTCAATCGCCCGTGCACGGATGAGCGTGCGCCATGCCATATCGCGACTGATTGGGAAGTTGGCGCTGTAGAGGATGCAGTCGAAGTCGCCGCGACTGCGCGCCCACAGGGGATAGCGGAGGTCGTAGCACACTTGCAGCAGGAAACGGACTCCCCGAAAGTTCACAATCACACGCCGTTGGCCAGGAGAGTAGCGTTCGGCCTCGCCACCATAGGCAAAGAGGTGACGTTTATCGTAGGTTGTCACGGAACCGTCCGGACGGACGAAGTGCATCCTGTTGTAGAATTTCCCTCCATCCTCGGTGGCGATGGAACCGACGACCGCGGCATCCAACGCCTTGGCTTTCTGCTGCATCCACCGAAGGATAGCAGGCTGTGTGTCGACAATGTCCTCTGGCACGTTGTCCAGACCCGTAGCAAACATCTCCGGCAGCAGCAGGAGGTCGGTGGGCGGAATCTTGGCGATGAGCTCATCGAGATGAGTCAGGTTCTCTGTGGGTCGGCACCACTGGATATCGTGTTGAAGTATGGTGACTTTCATACCTTTGTGTTCGTTGTACTGGCTTTGATGATAACAATTTGGCGACAAAAGTAACACTTTTCTTTCATTTCAGCACCATCTTTCTTAAAGAAAATAGACCATGTCGCGCCAAATCACACTTTTTGCCGCACAAATCAAGCACGAAAGCAGGAATACGTTAATCTTCTGCGATAATGACACCGCCACGGAGGGATTCACCGGCCTTGAGTCCAGAGCGGATTTCAATGTTAATGCCGTCGGAGAGCCCTGTCTGGACTTGACGGCGCTCATAGGCAGCCTCCTTGTCCGATGAACTCGTAAGGACGTAGACGAACGTGCTGTCGCCGCTGAACTCAATGGCGGCTTCGGGGATGGTAAGCACCTGTTTGGCCTCCTCGAGTACGATGCGGGCGGTGGCGCTGTAGCCACTACGGATAAGGGGGGCGGAGGACTTGGAAGAGCCATCGGCAACCGCAAGGGAAGGAACCGTAACAGCCGCCTTGATTTCGAACTGATTCGCACCACCTGTGGTCGCGGTGGCTTTAGGGCTGATATATTCCAGGGAAGCAGAAAAGCGAAGATCCTGCAAAGCTCCGATGGTTATCTCCATGGGCATACCGGCAGAGAGGCGTCCCACCTCTGTCTCGTCGATGTTGCCTCGGAAGATGAGGTTGCCCATGTCGGCCACTGTGGCTATGGTGGTACCATCGTTGAAGGTATTGCTGAGGATGACGCTGTTGCCGACCTTCACGGGGATGTCGAGGATGATACCGCTGATGGTGCTGCGCACAAGGGTATTGCTGGACGAAGCGTTGGAGGCCGAGACTCCATCACGGGTCAGCTCTAACTGTTCCTGAGCCACGCTGGCTTCCTCACGGGCCTGGTCGTAGGCCTGACGCACCTTCTCGTATTCGTTGGCACTGATAAGCCCCTTGTCATACAACGTCTTCTGGCGCTCGTAGTCCACCTTTGCCTGATCAAGGTTCAGGCGCGAGAGGCGCACACGGCTCTCGGCTGAGGCAAGCTGGTTCATGTCGGGGATGACTTTCAGCTTGGCAATGACCTCACCCGCCTCCACGTGCTGTCCGGCCTCCTTGAGCAGCTCGGTGATGATACCGCTGATTTGGGGTTTCACAGCGACCTCGTCGCGCGGTTCTATCTTACCCGTGACGATGGTGGTCTTCGAGAGGTCTTGCACGCTGGGCGTCAGCGTCTCGTATAGTACCGGCTTCGGGCGGGAATTGAGATAGAGGAAGACGAACGTTCCGAAGAAGAGCAAAGCCACGAGGGCGAAAAGGATGAAGCGGATGAAAAATCGGACCCTCCCCCTGCCCTCCCTGTTAGGGAGGGAGCGGTTACTATTGTCTTTTGTTTCCATTGTATTGTTGTTAATCATTATATTATCCATATTTTGAAATCCCCTACTCTTCCCGCATGGCATCCACGGGCTTGATGGCCATGGCTCGGGCGGCCGGTGCCAGCCCGGCCAGCACGCCGAGGGTGGCGAGGAGCAGGACGGCGCCGACGGCCGTCTGAAAGCTGACTTGGAAGTGGGACTGAACGATGCCGTCCTCGGTGAATCCGAGTTCCAGCATCTGCAAGATGAGGACGGCAAAGAGAATGCCGGTCATGCCTGCCACGGAAGTGAGCAGGATACTCTCTGAAATGATTTGGGAGAGGATGACGCGAGGGGTAGCACCGATGGCTCGGCGGATTCCTATCTCGGTGGTACGTTCCTTGACGGTCACCATCATAATATTAGACACGCCTATGGCGCCAGCCAGCAACGTCCCTATTCCAACGAGCCAGATGAGCAGGTCTACCCCCTCGAAGAGGCTGTCCAGCAGCCCGAAGAGCACTTCGGTATTGAAGACCATGACGGCTTTCTCGTCGGTCGGGTCGATGTGGTGGGCGCGGGCTATGACCTCACGGATGTGTGGGGTGATATCGCTGATGGCCGTACCCCGACGGGCTGTTATGGCAATGAGGTCGATGTCCTGCCCCATGTTGAATGCCCGCTGCATCAGGGAGAGGGGAATGGTCACGGCTTCCTCGGCAGAGCCGTTGATGCTCATGTCGCCGCCTGCATAGTTCACGCCTACAACGGCATAATAGACGGAATCCAGGCGGATGAGCTGGCCGCAAGGGTCTCCTCCTCCGGGGAAGAGGGTCTTATAGACGCGTTTGCCCAACACACAGACCTTGCGCTGCTGCGCGATGTCCATGTCGTTGATGAAGCGGCCATAGTACATCTTTGGCGCCTCCACTCGGGCGTAGTCCGGCAGTTGTCCCTTGACGCTGGCGTTGTATTTGTGGTCTCCGTTCACGGCCTGCACGCCCCATTTGGAGATGACAGGCGTCACGACGTCCAACTGGGGCACCTGCGCGCGCAGTCGCTCCACGTCGCTTGTTATGAGACTCCACAAGCGGCCTTTGCGGAAACCGTGATAGGGCTTGGTGGTCTGCTGCTCCCAGATGATGGCGGAATTAGTGGCAAAGCCTTCGAAGTTATTATTCAACAATTCCTTCAACCCCGCACCGCCTCCCATGAGGCCGACGAGCATGAACACGCCCCAGAACACGCCGAACCCCGTGAGGAAAGTGCGTGTCTTGTTGCGGAGCAGCGTCTGCAAGAGTTCGTGGAAGGAATCTAAGTCTATCAAGGGCGTTAGTCTGTTTCAGCGGTTATTTATTCTGCGCGGAGCGCTTCGATGGGTCTTATCCTCGCCGCCTTCAAGGCAGGCATGAGGCCGGCAATGGTACCCGCGACGATGAGTACGAGGGTGACGCCGAGACAGGTGGCGAGCCCCACGGTAGGATCGACGAAGACGGTGGCGGTGAAAAGCCCCGTCTCGATGGGTTTGGAGCCGAGGGTGGCGTCCATGTAGAGGTTGGCGAAGATACCGAACAGCATCCCCGCATACCCGAAGAACCCCGTGACTATCACGCTTTCTACAATGATAATGCGCAGGATGCTCAGCGGCGAGGCCCCGATGGCCTTGCGGATGCCGAACTCCCGCGTGCGCTCGCGCACCGTTATCAACATAATGTTCGAGACGCCTACGATGCCGCTCAACAACGTGAACAGACCGATAATCCAGAGGGCGGTCCTGATGATGTTCATACCCTTGTCCATCTGCATGGCCTGGGTGAAGCGGTTCCATATCCAGATGGCGTCCTCATCATCGGGTGCGGCGCGGTGCTGGCGGTTGATGGTGGCGCGGTATCGCTTCTCGAAGGCTTCGTTCTCCGCCTCTGTCGCCAGACCGTGGAAGGTGAAGTTGATGCGTCCCACGCGGTCGCCGTAGTTATAGATGGTCTGCATGGTCGTGAAAGGCACAGTGACTTCGGTGCTCATGCGGCTCTTGTCCTCCTGCTCGATACCGATGACGGTGAACGCCAGGTCGCCGACCTTCACCATCCTGCCGAGCAGCGAGCGGGGGGCGTGCGGCGCGAGTTCGCGAGCCTGGTTCTCGGAGATAATCACGACCTTGCGCTGGTCGCGGATGTCTATGTCGTTGATGAAGCGCCCTGCCACCAGCTTCGTCTTGTTGATTTCGGCATCCATGGGGTACACCCCCCGGAGACTGCTGCTGACATAGTTCTCGCCAAAGGTGATGGTGTTCCCGCTCCCGTAGATGATGGCGCCGGCCTTGTCCACGTTCTGCCGGAAACGTGTCTGGGTGACGGCCAGGTCATTGTCGTTGAGCTGTACATCGCGCCCCTCCTTCAGGCCATCGTAGGCCTTCGACGTCATACCGCCGAAGACCACCATGGAGTTATCCACATAGCGGTCGCTGTTCTCCTGCTGTGCATGGATGAGCCCGTTGCCGGCGCCCAGCAGCACAATAAGCATGAAGATACCCCACGCCACGGCGAAACCCGTGAGCGAGGTACGCAGCTTATTCCGCCGCACCGTCTGCCATATTTCAGCAATGGACTCTATCATATCTCTAATCTTTAATCCCTAATCCTTAATCCCTAATCCCTAATAATCCCTAATCTCTAACAATCCCTAATCCCTAATCTCTAATCTCTAATCTCTCAATCCCTCCATCCTTAATCCTGATAATCCGATTGGTCTTTGCGGCAACCGTCGCGTCGTGGGTGACAATGATCATCGTGATATGTTCTTCGCGGTTCAGGCGTTGCAGCAACTCCATGACCT
>Ga0310696_10001959_pt1 | contig 28319 bp, 26 predicted proteins | sample AusTroGonzalo_MG_4_FD_203885 | JGI IMG/M metagenome (GOLD analysis project Ga0310696, IMG submission 203885) | Bovine rumen microbial communities from tropical cattle in Woodstock, Queensland, Australia - Gonzalo_02 (v2) (version 2) | ecosystem: Host-associated > Mammals > Digestive system >...
CCTTTTTTATCGTGTTGTTCGACCCACAATGAAAGCATTTTTTTTGTCATAAATGTTTTGACTGCTATAATACAAATAAAAATCAACAACTTACAAGGATTCCAGGTCTCTTTTTGCGACTTAAGCCGAAATATTGATGATAGGGAATTTTTGCTTCTGGGATATTGGATAAATCCTCATTCTCCAGATATGAGTGATGATGATATTTTGACAGAAATGGTACAGGATTGCGATACATTTCAGAAGGTTCTAAAATTTCTATATCCACTTTCTGGTAGGTTCGCATTGTTTTGTAGATATGGAGAGTCTGTTTATGGAGTTAATGATGCATCTGGATATAGACATATATTTTATTCATATACAAATGATTCTGTAGTGTTTACGTCAAATGTTAAGTTGATCAACTACATTTTGATGTTAAAAGAGAAAGAGTCCTTGTTTGAATATCGTAGTACTTCATATTATAGTAGCGTCCAAACATATGCTTGGCCGGCAGGATATTGTTTTTTTGAAAATATATATCAGTTGATTCCCAATCATTATATAAATGTTAAAGAACGAAAAGTTATTCGTTTTTATCCCAATTCAGAATTGGTAAAATTGGACGATAGGGAACATATAGATTTTTGTATCGATACTGTGTCGAAATTGGTTAAATCTAGTATTGATTCCTTGTGCTCAAGAACCAATGTTTCATTTAGTTTGACATCGGGAATTGATAGCCGAGTCTTATTGTCCTTAAGCAAAGAAAATGCAGATAAGATGTATTTTTGGATAAGTTATTTGTCAAGGAAACAGGCTGATTATTTTTTGCCATTTGAAATTTTAAATAATGTAGGTTTAAAATTTCATCCAGTTAAGAGTAAAAAGCAGGGTATGAAATTCGCAAAATTTTACGATGATCAGATTGCTTTCGGACATCCTATATGGCGTGATTTATATGGTTCGTTGGTAGGTAAATATCCAGATAATATGATTGTTGTAAGAGGGGCATCGTGTGAAACTATTGAAAATTATTATTATATGAATAAGGTCTATCCAGAAAAGGTTTCTGTTGATTATCTCCTAAGTCATCCGAATTTTGGATATTTAAAAGATGTATTTGAATTTAGGGAGTGCATGTCGTTCTATTTGGAAGAACTTCAAGATGTTTGCAATATATATAAATATAAAATTTTAGATTTTGTTTTTTGGGAGCAAAGAGAAGGTCAATGGCAGGCTCAAAGTCAAATGGAGTCTGATTTTTTGTTAGATGTGTATGTGCCATTTAATAATCGAGAAATTTTAGATATGCTGATGACAATTCCCAACGAGTTGCGCAATAAAAATGATTCGTATGTGTTTAATCGTATTATAAAATTACATTGGCCGGAACTTCTTAACTATCCGTTTAATCCTCCGTCAAAATATTCCAAATTTGAATTGAAAATGCAGTATTACAAGGAGTCTGCAAAATTCAAGTTGAAAAAAATGTTTGGAAAATAATTGTCTGTTGAGTTGCGAAAAATAACTGCCGTTATTTTAGCGGTGGTTAAAATTGGGTTTTGATGAATAGCCTAATCCTAAAATGAAAAACAGTCCAATGGCAGAAAAATCTTCAAATTACCGAAAAATATAGATATGTTGTTGTGTATTAATAAATTCGCGAGTGTCGAAGTTTAGGAATGAATTTACAAACTCCCGAATGATAATGCCGCAAACTCCCGAATAAAAATACCACAAACTCCCGAAAAAACTTCTTAAATATTTGTATCTCAATAAAAAATGATTATATTTGTGACGTCTAAAATTTATGTATGAAAGAGATAAACTATAGGGCGAGACTTGTTGATTCTTTGCTTGATAGGAAATTGCAAGGCAAAGGAGCTGTACTTGTAGAAGGCCCTAAATGGTGTGGAAAAACAACTACATCAAAGCAGAGGTCTGCAAGTATTTTGAATCTGGGTGATGTGAATATATTGCGGCAAAGCAGGCAATTGGCAGAAATGAATCCGGCTATGTTGCTCAAAGGTGCTACACCACGTCTTATTGATGAATGGCAAACAATCCCAGAGTTGTGGGATGCTGTACGATCTGCAGTTGATGAACGGAATGAATTTGCTCAATTTGTTCTGACTGGTTCATCGGTGCCTGTAAGTCCGGATGAACTTATCCATTCTGGTACCGGTAGAATATCTCGTCTTAAGATGCGGACAATGACGCTATATGAGTCTGGCGATTCAAATGGAAATGTCAGTTTGAAAGATTTGTTTGATGTTCCAGAGCAGATATTTGCCGAAAATACGATTGATATTGATAGGCTGGCATATCTTATTTGTCGCGGAGGATGGCCTCAGGCGACATTCCTGGAAGGTGACATTGCGCTTGACCAGGCTTACGATTATTATGATGCAATTGTCGCAAACGATATTTCTCGGGTAGATGGGGTAAGACGTTCGCAAGAACGGACAAAGATGTTGATGCGTTCATATGCCCGGCATCAGGGGGCTTCGGTCAATTATTCGGTAATAGCGAATGATATGCAGGCTAACGATGGCGTTGTTCCTGATACAGATACAATTGCTTCGTATGTGTCTGCATTGAAGAAAATTTTTGTTGTCGAAGATATGCCGGCATGGAATCCGAACTTGAGAAGCAAGTGTGCAATCAGGACTTCTGATACACGATATTTTGTCGATCCTTCCATTGGGGTTGCTGCTTTAGGTATTGGCCCTCAAGATTTTCTTAATGACTTGAATACGTTTGGTTTGTTTTTCGAAACGTTAGCAGTTCGTGATTTGCGTGTATTTGCCGACACTATGGACGGCAACGTGTATCATTATCGGGATTCCAATGGTCTAGAATGTGATGCTGTTTTGCATCGTAGGAATGGATCATATGGTCTGATTGAAATAAAGCTTGGAGGAGAAACAAGCATCGAGGAAGCTTCTGATAATTTACTTTCATTGGAAAAAATAATTGATACCACTAGAATGCCGTCTCCATCGTTTAAATTGGTGTTGATTGGAGTCGGTAAATATGCTTATCGTCGTAAGGATGGTGTTTTTGTTGTTCCCATCGGATGTTTGAAACCATAATATTTTTTTTCTCAATGAAAACTTTCTATAACATATATCTCTTCTTTGTCCTTTATTTCTATCGCTTTCTTGCGTGGATTTGTGGCGTTTTTATGAGTAGGCGAAACGCCAGCGATGGCGTATTGTTCCTTGAAAATTTCCCTGTAGAAAATGCTGGCTACCAGTATCGGGCTGGAAAGTGGAAGACGGAATTCGAGAAGAATGGTTTGCGTTGCGAAGTGTGGACAATATTCCCCGACAAAAATGACTTCGATTCGCAGTTCGGAAATATGCCATTGCTGTATATTCGGGCTATGAGGAAGAGATTCCGTCAGTGTATTTGCGCAAGAAAGTTTAAGACTGTAATTGTCAGGAGAGAACTTTTGCAGTTTAACGACTACGGCAACCTGTTTATGGAAAAGTTTCTGCTGAATATTCATCCTAATGTAATGCTCGATTTTGACGATGACATATCCGCGGCAAAGAGAGAACCAAGAACTATAACAAGCTTGTATGCTATACTTATGCAGGAGGATGGAAACAAATTCAACGATTCGCTAAGGTTGTACAAACGATTTATAGTTGGTTCTAATTATCTGAAGAAAAAAGTATTGTCTGAAAACAAAAGCATTGATAGAGATGCTGTTTTGGTTGTGCCGACTTGTGTGGATTATAATGAGTATCCTGCCAAAGTATATGACGAGGGTGCGCCAGAGATTGTTTTGGGGTGGATTGGGGGGGATCACAACTTGCATTATTTGGATATGCTTGTGGAACAATTGAATAGATTGGCTGCTGATTATAATTTTAAACTTGTTGTAGTTGCTGGTCGTGACTATGAGAATTCTGCTGCAAAATTCAAGATTGAAAACCAGAACTGGAGTCTTGATTCGGAAAAGGACTTGATAAAAAGTTTCGATGTCGGACTGATGCCTATTGAGGACAATGTGGTAGGTCGAGGCAAGTGCGGTTTCAAGCTTTTGCAGTATATGGGATTGGGCGTTGTCGGTGTGGCGACAAATGTTACTGTAAATGGGGAGATTATAGAAGACGGAAAGAATGGTTTTTTAGTTAAGCCGGATAACTCAAATTGGTATGAGGTGCTGAAAAAAGTGTTAGACTCAAGAATTGAGTTTCCTGTTTTAGGTATGAGTGCGAGAAAAACCATAATTGAACACTATTCTTTTAATTCTAATGTTGAAAAGTATATGCATTTTGTAATGTGATGTCTGCTATATAGTCAGATTTTTTTTTGTAACAAAAACAGCATATTGTAACTAGTTCGTTATGAAATTTTATGTAAATTTGCAAGTGAATATCGGATAGAAAAGTATAACGCAGTGGCTAAGTCGAAGATTTTCATAAGCAGTGTGCGGCGGGAGTTTGCTGAGGAGCGAAAGATGCTGTATTCGTATTTGCTTGAAGATCCGCTTATGTCATGTGGTTTAACTACGCAAAAGCTTTATCGTCCGCACAAGTCGCACCCTAACAATCCTTTGTTGGCAGAGCCGATGCATTGGTGCGGATACATTGAAAAGGCGGGTACGGGTACTGGAGATATTGTTAGGTTGTGTGCTGAATATGGACTGAAAGATCCTAATTTCGAGCAGGATAATGATTTTAAGGCTATAATATGGCGAGCAGTAACCGAACAAGTAACCGAACAAGTAACCGAACTCTTAAATGTCCTTGATTCGCCGAAGTCGGTGAAGGAGATTCTGGAAAGCCTTGGGTTGAAGCACCGTCCGACATTGTATGAATCTTACATAAAGCCAGCGATTGCTCTGGGGCTTGTTGAGATGACCGAACCTGATTCTCCAAATAGTCCTCAGCAAAAGTACAAGCGAACCGAACAAGTAACCGAACAAGTAACCGAACTCTTAAATGTCCTAGATTCGCCGAAGTCGGTGAAGGAGATTCTGGAAGACCTTGGTTTGAAGCATCGTCCGACTTTGTACAGTATGTATATTACGCCAGCAATGGATATGGGGCTTATTGGGATGACCGAACCTAATTCTCCCAATAGTCCTAGGCAGAAATATAGGATGACAAAGAAAGGAGAGACGATAAGAAATGCTTGTCCACACAAAAATAATAACTATTGAAAATGGGAATCTTGAAGAAAATATTGACAGATATTAAGACCTATTATAAGATAAATTCCGTTTATCCTCGTCGATATAAGAATTCAAAAATTGAATCATATATAGTCGACGAATCGATTCTTGGCGAAGAACTTATTATAAGGAAGGATGTATTTATAAGCAATTCTTTAAAGCATTTGGGCAGTTATACATATATAGGCGATAGAGCCGAAATTTTGAATTGCGAGGAAATTGGCAGATATGTATCAATATCGCACGATGTGAAAATAGGATTGGAAAACCATAAGCTTGACGGAATAGGCACAAGTCCCGTGTTTTATTCAAAGCAGCGTGGTTGGGTTGATAGAAATTATATTGAAAGGCAGGTGCCTGTGACTGTAGGTGACGATGTTTTGATTTCGGCCAATGCAATGGTGATGTCAGGTGTGAAAATCGGAACAGGAGCAATAGTCGGAGCTGGCGCTTTTGTCAACAAGGATGTGCCGCCTTACGCTATAGTGGCAGGAATTCCAGCAAAAATAATCAGGTATAGGTTCGATGAGGCGACAATTGAGCGGTTACTTAAATCGGAATGGTGGAAATTGGATAAAAGCGAGTTGGTAAGGCATAAGGACCGCTTTTCAGATGTTAAGGCATTTTTGGATGAATTTGAAAAAAGGTAGAAATGAAGAAGGTTTGCGTACTTTTAAATGGTGGAATAGCAAGCGATTCTAGGGTAATCCGCGAAATAAAGACAATGTCTAGAGTTGCGGATGTTGATCTTTATTATGTATATGGCAAGGATTCAGACAAAGATATTTTTGGCGATAATGTTCGTTTGTTTTCTTGTGAAAAGAAAGATGGCATAAAGTCAAAATTTGTAAAGCACACCTGCTTTTACAACGAATTTATGTTCTTTGTGCCTGAGGTTCTAAAGCAGGGCATTGCATACGATTATATATGGGCCAATGATTTGCCGGACTTGAAGCCTGCGTTGAAATTGAAAGAAAAAATAGGTTCTAAGGTGATATACGATTCCCACGAAATTTTTGTCGGCACATTGAATCAGTTTTTTCCGAGCAAGGCGAAATGGTATAAATCGATATTGTATAAGACGGCTTTGTTTGTGATGTCAACGCTCGGAAATAGGGCGGAGAAAAAAATGGTAAAAAAGGCAGATGAGTTTGTGACAACAAGTATTTCGTTTAAAAATTATTTCAAGAACAAATATAAGAGGGATGATATACAAATTGTTATGAATTGTCCGAATATACAAACAGCAAATGATTTTTATGATTTCCGCAGTGAATATAATTTGTCCAGTGATAGTTTTGTATTGTTGTTTCAGGGGCGACTAAATGCAGGACGGGCATTGATTGAAATGATAGAGTCGATGGCTTATGTGAAATCAAATGTGCATCTGTTTGTTATTGGTGATGGAACATTGAAAAAGGATATGCAGAAGCGGATGGCAGAACTTTCATTGCAAGAAAAAGTACATTTTATTGACGAGGTGCCATCGTCAGAATTACTTCGTTACACAAGAGGAGCCAATGCAGGAATAAATCTTCAGGCAAGTATAAACATAAGCAAACATCTGGCTTCTGCCAATAAACTTTTTGAATATACACATTCGGGTATTCCGACAATAGGTTCCGATGTGCCGGAAAACAGATTGATTATCGAGAAATATGATTTGGGTATGTTGGTAAGAAACAATCCCAAAGAAATAGCAGATGCTATTAATAAGATGTCTGAATCGGACTTGTCCAAGTATAAGGACAATTGTAAAAAAGCAGCGATGGAATATAACTGGGAAAATCAGGAAAAAGTAATATTGGATTTGATAAAATAAGTAATAGAAATGTCATTGTTCAATAAAATTCATATTAAGAAACAAACTCTAAAAAGAAGACTTTGGGTTTCTGATGGCGGCTTATATAAATATTTGCAGAGTTATAAATGCGCTTATCCACGGGTGCTGCCTATTGATGAAACACTAAGTAAATTGGCTAATTCCAACGCATCAATATCCAGATATGGTGATGGAGAATATCATTTGATGTTGGGGCAAAGTATTTCGTTTCAGAAGCATTCTAAAATATTGGAGACAAGGTTGCGAGAAATAGTAAACAGCAATAACGATAATTGTATTGTAGGTATAATAGATTATGTTATAGAAGGAATGACTGAATATACCAAAGGATTCTGGTATGAGAACATTTCGCTTATAATGAAGATGTTGCGCAAAAAAGAATATTATAATGCAAGAATAACCTGGGAGCTTAATCAGCATAGGGTAGAAATGCTAAAAAGTTTATGGAATGGAAAGGATATTATTTTTTGTACGGGAGAAGGTTCTGAATTTGATTACAATCACAAGCTTTTTGATAACAAGAAAAGTGCAAAAGTTGTACTGGGAAAGTCTGTAGACGCGTTTTCTGAATATGAATCCTTGTTGACTAAAATTGCAGAAGTGTCGAAGACGGTAGAACAACCGTTGGTAATATTGTCATTAGGTCCTACAGCAACGGTTCTTGCTTACGATTTGTCCCTTATGGGTATAAGAAGCTTAGATATCGGGCATGTGACTAATATATATGACAGAAGATTTGGAAACTGAACCATTTGCTAGTATGACTTTTAAATATTCCATATTAAAACAAAATGTACTAGCATGTTTTGAGCTTCTGCATTATTATCTTGTGAAGTTGTTTACTCATAATGCTTTATTGATATCTGGAATGGTTTACTACAAAAAAGGTAAGCCGATTCATAATAATTGGGGTGATGACCTCAATGTATTTTTAATAGAGTATCTAACTAATAAAAGGGTTTTCGTTTGCCCCGATTGTTTTCTAACAAGAAAATTACATCCAAGACGGTATATGGTGATAGGTTCCATATTGACTTTTTATCCATTAGACAATGCTGTCATTCTAGGTAGTGGCATTATTAATCAAAACAAAATTAGTTTATTGTCTGGAACTCCATCTGATGTGAAATTTGTTCGAGGTCCACTCACAATGAATGCATTGAAGAATAAGGGTATCGCCTGTCCGCCTATATTCGGAGATCCTGCAATAATTTTGCCATTGGTATATACCCCCCCCCCGTCGTATAAAAATAAGAGGTATAGGATAGGTATTGTTCCTCATTATTTGGATATGAATCTTCCTATTGTAAAAGAAATCCTCGATGTATATGGCGATGATGTTGTAAACATTAAGATGAAGGGGTATGATTGTTGGACAGATATTGTAGATTTGATTAATTGTTGTGATTTTGTCCTATCTTCTTCTTTGCATGGCATAATTGTATCGGAAGCATATAATATTCCAGTTTGTTGGGTGTATTTTCAAGATTATATAGAAGGCTGGGATTTCAAGTTCCATGATTTTTATATGTCAATCAAAAAAACGGAAATAAATCCTGTGAAAATTACTAATGTCAATCAAGTTGAAGGTTTATATAATAGCAGGGAGAAGATGCGAAGTAATAGTGATACCGCTATAGATAAATTGCATTTAAGAAATTTATTGGTGGAATCTTTAAAATAGTATGGGAGTATGTTGTTTAATTCAATGGAGTTTATGCTTTTCTTGCTGGTAGTATTTTTTCTCTACTGGTTCCTATTTGACAAGTTCCTTGGCGAGTGCAAGCATAAACTGGTGTTGCAGAATGCGTTTGTTGTTATTGCAAGCTATGTTTTCTACGGCTGGTGGGATTGGCGTTTCCTGTTGCTTATTGCATTTACTTCGTTGTGTTCGTGGATGAGTGGTGTGCTAATGCAAAAAGTTGATAACAATAATACGGCAATCGACGAAAATAAATCTGTTGCTAGGAAGCGAAAACTAATAACTGGTGCAAATATAGTCCTTAACCTTGCAATTTTAGCAACTTTCAAGTACTACGATTTCTTTGTGACCGAGTTCGCAAAACTTTTCCATCTTTCTACAGATGGCATTTTATTGAAAGTTATTTTGCCAGTAGGGATTTCTTTCTATACATTCCAAGCTTTAAGTTACTCGATAGATGTCTATCGTCGTAAGATTGAGCCAACCAAAGATATTGTTGCCTTCTTCGCTTTCATATCGTTTTTCCCACAGTTGGTTGCAGGACCTATTGAGAGAGCGACAAATCTGTTGCCACAGTTTTTGAAAAAGCGTGAATTTGATTATGCTACTGCTGTTGACGGCTGCCGGCAGATATTGTGGGGATTGTTTAAAAAAATTGTGGTTGCTGACAATTGTGCAGTAATTGTAAATCAGATATTTGCCGATTATGCCAATATGCCATCAAGTTTGCTTATTGTGGGAGCACTTTTTTTTACTTTCCAGATATATGGCGATTTTTCTGGCTATTCTGACATAGCAATTGGGACGGCAAAATTGTTTGGGATAAATCTTATGCAGAATTTCAATATGCCTTATTTCAGTCGTGACATTGCTGAATTTTGGCGAAGGTGGCATATCTCACTCAATACTTGGTTCCGTGATTATGTTTATATTCCACTTGGCGGTAGTCGTACAACCAAAGCAAAGGTTGTTAGAAATACTTTTGTGATTTTCCTTCTTAGTGGGCTTTGGCATGGGGCTAATTGGACATTTGTTGTATGGGGGGCTTTCCATGCAATGCTTTTTATGCCTTTGATACTTTTAGGTAAAAATAGAAAAAATATGGATGTGGTGGCGTCAGGTAAATTGTTTCCAACGATAAAAGAATTAGTACAAATGTTTGTAACTTTTGTTTTGGTTGTTATTGGCTGGGTAATATTTCGTTCGGAAACGATAGGAGATGCTATGCAATATTTTTCTGCTATGGTTAGTTCCGATTTCATAGGATTGGTAAAGGATATAACTGTTTTTACGGTATTAAAGGTATTCTTTTTTATTGGTTTTATGTTGTTGGTAGAATGGTATAATAGAGGGAAAGAGCATGGCTTTGATATTAATGTTATTAAGAGAAGATGGGTTCGATGGTGTATCTATCTTTTATTGGTTGTGATTATGGTATTTTTTAAGTCTTATGATAATAGTCAATTTATATATTTTCAGTTCTAATGAAAAAATTCATTACTAGAATATTGTTATTTGCGATTATACTACTTGCATTGGCAATCCCTGCAGATATTTTTTTGTCAAAACAGTTTTATGAAACAACAGATTATAGGTTTGCTGTATGGAATGATATATTAAAGGGAAATTTGGACAATGATATTATAATAATGGGGTCTTCTCGCAGTTGGGTGCAAATATCGCCTCAAATATTAGATACTGTTTTGCATACAAATACATATAATATTGGAATGGATGGTTCTTGTATAGACCGCCAGATTGCCAGGTACAAGATATATCGTAAGTATAATAAGAAGCCTAAGCTTATTATTCAGAATGTTGACTGGTTGGCAACATTGCAAAATGGTACGCATACAGACTATTTGTTGGAGCAGTATTATCCGTATTTTTATAATGCAGATATGCGGGAAATTGTTATTCCTGTCGAACGTTTTGATTTCTTTGATTTATATATACCTTTATTAAGATATTATAGATATACCAATATGAAAGAAACAATAGAGATGATTAGAGGCCTATCGAATCCGGAATGGAGTGTAGAAAAGGGGTATAAAGGTATGGAAAGAAAATGGAATGGCTCACAATTGGAAAATATCGAATTATTATATTTCGAATACGATAAATCTTCATTGGAGGAGTTTTGTGATTATTTGTCGGAATGCAAGAAAGATTCTATTCAAGTGATTTTTGTTTATACACCTGCTTATGTGGAAGGTGTACAAAAGGTCGTGAATATGTCAGATTTTTATAATTTGTTTGATTCTGTTGCAAATGAGTACAATGTTGTAGTTTTGGATTATCTAAATAATGAAATTTGCAGAGATAAGGCGTATTTTTATAATGCTATGCATTTGAATAAACAGGGTGCTGAAAAGTTTTCTCAGATACTCGCCAACGATATAGATTCTCTTGGTTTGCTTGGCAAATAGACATTGTGCCCAATTATTTTTATAGTTAAAATTGTACAAGGATGGTAGTTTCATATTGGCACATTATAAAGATTGCATGATCAAAAATGTCTGTTAAGCCAATAATTTCTATATCTTTGCACTCGTAAATAGGATTATATGCTTTTTAATTCAATTGAGTTTATGTTTTTCCTGCCAGTAGTGTTTCTTTTCTACTGGTTTGTATTTGACAAGTTCCTGTGCAATTATAAGCACAAACTATTGTTGCAGAATGCCTTTGTGGTTGTGGCAAGTTATGTGTTCTATGGTTGGTGGGACTGGCGATTCTTATTGCTTATCGCTTTTACTTCGCTGTGTTCGTGGCTTAGCGGAGTGCTAATGCAAAAAGTTGATAATAATATTGATGTTGGTGAGGCAATTTCAGAAAGTAAATCTGTTACAAGGAAGCGAAAAATAATAACAGCAGTAAACATCGTACTTAATCTTGCAATTTTGTCAACTTTCAAGTACTATGATTTCTTTGTAACAGAGTTCGCAAAACTTTTCCATCTTTCTGCAGACGGCATTCTTTTGAAAGTGATTTTGCCGGTCGGTATATCATTTTACACTTTTCAGGCCTTAAGTTATTCTATTGATGTATATAGACGAAAGATTGAGCCGACAAAGGATATTGTGGCTTTCTTTGCATTCATTTCGTTTTTTCCGCAGTTGGTAGCAGGTCCTATAGAGAGGGCAACGAATTTGTTGCCACAGTTTCTAAAAAAACGAGAATTTGACTATGCATCTTCAATTGATGGATGTCGTCAGATATTGTGGGGGCTTTTCAAGAAGGTGGTTGTTGCGGATAATTGTGCTGTAGTGGTAGACCAGGTGTTTGCCGATTATGCCAATATGCCAGCAAGTTCGCTTTTTGTTGGTGCATTGTTTTTTGCTTTCCAGATATATGGAGACTTTTCTGGTTATTCCGACATTGCAATTGGTACGGCTAAATTGTTTGGTATAAACCTTATGCAAAATTTCAATATGCCTTATTTTAGTCGCGATATTGCCGAATTCTGGCGCAGGTGGCATATCTCGCTCAATACTTGGTTCCGCGACTATGTATATATCCCGCTTGGGGGAAGTCGTACTACAAAGGCGAAGATTGTACGAAACACATTTGTAATATTTTTGCTTAGCGGACTCTGGCATGGTGCAAACTGGACATTTATTGCTTGGGGTGCATATCACGCTGTACTTTTTATTCCGCTTATATTGTTAGGTAAAAACCGGAAATATACCAATACGGTTGCAGAAGGTCGACTTCTTCCAAGTATCAAGGATATTGTAATGATGACGCTTACATTTATGTTTGTGGTTGTTGGTTGGATAATATTCCGTTCCGAAAATATTGCAGAGGCTTGGCATTATATTTCTGGCTTGTTTGATATGAGTCTGTTTTCAATGCCGTCTGTTCCTAAACGCGATTTGTTGGTCGTTCCTTTCATTGGCTTGTTGATAGTTGTTGAATGGTTTAATAGGCAAGGTAAACACGGGTTATATGGGGTTGAAAAATTACCGTATTGGAGTCGCTATATTGTTTATACTTTAATAATATTGCTGATATTTTTTATGAGGACAACACCCAAAGCATTCATTTATTTCCAGTTTTGACATGAAAAGGTTTCTGATTGAAATAGTAATAGAGTTAGTATTTTCATTTGTGGTATTGTCGTTAATATACATTACTTATAATGCATACATAGACCCTTATTATAATAAATTTATAACTGGGAAGCAGTCGTCAATGATATTTGGTACTTCAAGGGCTAATATTGGCATAAGACCAGATGTGATAAACAGCCGGTTGGAAGGAGTGTGTATCTATAATTATGCGTTCAATGGACACCAAAGCAGATGGGGCGAAACATATTACAATAGCATAGAGAAAAAGTTGGACAAGAGTCGTAGTGATGGTTTGTTTATTCTTGCTGTGGATCCGACCAGTATAAATTCTGTATTTGATAAAAATGGGAAAGAGTCATTTGCTAGAGAAAAGTTGCTAAAGAAAATGACAAATGTATCAACTCCGATTATCAATTATCAGTATATTTTCAATGAGATAAATAATCCTATATACCATATATTTACATCCAAAGCACACGATGACGGATTCTTGGAATTATATGCACCGTATGATTCCGCTGGATTCATGAATAATAAAAAGACAATGATTACAACATTTAATAATTCGCAAGCGAAAGAAAAAGTGTCTCAGCATAGATTGGATTATTTAAATAGGACTATTGATTTATTAAAGAATTATGGTTCCGTTTATCTTGTTAGGATTCCAACTGCAGAGTATATTAGGGAATTGGAAGATTCTGCATTTCCTGACTTTGACAACCAAATGATAGATATTGCTGAACATTCTGGAATCCCATATATAAATTGCAAGAATAATAGTAATTTGTACAAATACACTATAGATGGCAATCATTTTGTTACTGATGATTCATTTAATTTCACAAATGATTTGTGCGATTCAATAGTGAAAATAATAGGATATTAAGTTAACGACTTTTATGATATTTGTGTTTTTTCATAACTTTGCATTTTGCATAATGCCCTAATTTTGAATGAACATTGGCGTTGAGTATATTAGGCAGTTGTCTGCGCATACCGAGACGGATTCTGTGGAGTTTAAGCGTTCTACAGGTCAGTTGGAGCGAGGTATGGAAACCTTGTGCGCTTTTCTGAACTGGGGTCGTGGCATTCGCTTGATGGTTGACGAATGCAAAGACGCAGGACTTGATGCACCTGTATTTATATCATCGGAATATCAGGTGACTGCAATTTTCTATCGTAGAGATTTTAAGGAAGACTTGTCCTCTAAATTGTCGGATAAATTGCATGATAAATTGCATGATAAAATAAATGATAAAATAAATGATAAAATAAATGATTTGCACCTTACTGACAATCAAAGGAAAGTATATGAATATTTGAACCAGAAAAGTAAGAGTAATAGCGGCAATATGATTAAGTTGACGATTTCGGTGATTAAGACAGAAACAGGATTGTCTTATCCTACAGTTCAGCGAATCCTAAAAGATTTTGAAAACATGAATATTGTCCGACATATAGGGGCAAAGAAGCGTGGAAGTTGGATATTAATTGACAAACAATGAAGAAACTCTTAATATTGGCATACGATTTCCCACCATACGTCTCTGTTGGTGGACTTAGGCCATACGCGTGGTATAGGTATTTGAAAGAATATGGAGTAGAACCCATAGTTGTTACGCGGCAGTGGGGAAACAAGTATGGTAACGAACTAGACTATATAGCACCTGGCGAAAGCAATGAAACTATCGTTGAGACAACAGAGTACGGCACAATAATACGCACCCCATACAAGCCTAATCTTGCTAACCGCATAATGCTGAAATACGGTCGTAGTAAATTTGCCTTGATACGCAAAATGGTTACTGCATGGTACGAGTTTATGCAGTTCATTTTCTTTGTTGGACCAAAGTCTGGATTGTACCGCGGAGCGAAAGAGTATTTGAAACAGAATAAGGTTGATGCGATAATTACAACGGTTGATCCTTATATATTATTGCGATATGCTTCTACATTGAGCTATAAATTTGGTATTCCATGGATTGCAGATTATAGAGATCCTTGGGTTGAAAACAAAAATAAGAATAATTTGTTTGGCGCTTTAAATAAGTATTTTGAGAGGAGATTTACTGCCAATGCTAAATGTGTGATTACTGTTGATGAGTTTTTTAAAAAGCAGATAGAAACGAATGTTAATAAGCCTTTTCATATAATTCCCAATGGATATAACCCGGATGCAATAGATGCTGTGTCTGATATAAGTCAAGCTGACGATTGTTTGAGGTTCGCTTTTGTCGGCACTATTTATAAGTGGCACCCTTTGGAAAGTGTTTTGCGTTGTTTTTCTTGCTTTGCAGATTCAAATATAACCCCTAAATTTGAATTGAATTTCTATGGAGTGAACGATGCGGAAGATTTGAAATTAATGGTGTCGGATAAGTTTCCGAATCTTGTAGGGAAAATAAATGTTTTTCCGCGTATGGATAACATGTCGCTTATGAAAAAGTTAGCATTGCATAATGTAATGCTTTTGTTCAATTACTATTCATTTACTGGTACTAAGATATACGATTACCTTGGATTGAACCGTAAGATTCTTTTCTGTTATTCTGATGACGACGAAGCGAAGCTTCTTAAAGAAAAGTATTATCCGATAAAGGAAATAGAAGGTTTAAGTACTCATCTACAGGAGGATTTGATTGCAGAAACGAATTCAGGCATAATTGTTAAAGATAAAAATGAATTGATGAAGACACTGTCTATAATATATGAAGAATTTGAGAGAACTGGTTCTATTGAATGCAAATCTGTCGGATATGAAAAATATTCCCGTAAGGGGCAATCTGGAGAATTAGCGAAGATTGTGAATGAAATTACTAATAAAAATATATGATTATGAGTGAATTAGAAAAAAAGCAATATTCTCAATGTAACCGTTGTGTGATGGACACTTCGGATTGTGAGATTAGTTTTGATGACAAGGGACATTGCAATCATTGCAACAATTATTTCAACCGTATCGCAGGTATGGCATATCAGGGAGAGAAGTCTGACCGAGAATTCGATGCCTTGATTGCGGAAATGAAGCGTAAAGGAAAGGGTAGCAAGTATGACTGTGTAATAGGTGTTAGTGGTGGTGTGGATAGTACATATGTGGCATATCTGGCAAAGGAACGCGGACTGCGAGTGTTGCTTGTTCATCTAGACAATGGTTGGAATACTCCAATAGGAGAGGAGAATGTAAAGAATATTGTCAATCTTTTAGGATTTGATTTTGAAATTTACAAGTTGGACTGGAATGAATTCCGTCATATGCAAGTCGCTTTTTTGAAGGCTTCTGTTCCGGATATTGAGGCTCCTACAGATATGGCGATACCTGCAGCTTTGCATTATTTTGCTAAGAAATATAATGTTAAGTATATTGTTTCTGGCGGTAATTTTGCAACTGAGGGAATTTTGCCTAATTCTTGGTTTTATAATGCAAAGGATACCCGTTACATAAAGTCAATTTTGAAGCGTTATTGTCCAATAAAAGTAAAAAAGTTCCCTTTCTTTGGATGGAAAGAAGAGGCTTGGTGTAAAGTTGTAAAAGGAATAAAGACAGTATATTTCCTAAATTATGTGCCGTACTCGAAGGACAATGCCATAAAAGTACTGGAAGAGAAGTTGAATTGGAAGTACTATGGAGGTAAACATTACGAGTCGTTATATACAGGGTTTGAGCAGGCGTATATATTGCCGGTGAAGTTTAACATTGATTACAGGAAGGCGACTTTTTCTACTCAGATTTGTGCAGGAACAATGACACGTGAGGAAGCTTTGTCGGAATTGTCTAAGCCTGCTTATAATCCAGATACAATTCAGCAGGAAATTGATGAGATTTGTGCAAAATTGGAAATTTCTGTTGATGAATTCGAGAAAATAATGCATGAGCCACCAAAGTATTATTGGGATTATCCTAATGATGAGAAGAAACTTGCTTTTATATATTCGCTATATAGAAAGTTAACTGGGAAAAAGGATTATAGGAAATAGATTTGATGTTTCTTCATTTGCTTGATAAACGAAACTCATTCTGGTATTGTTGCTAAGGACAAGAATCATCTTTCAAAAGTTCTTTCCGATTTGTATGACGAGTTTACTCAAACAGGTTCCATCGCCTGCCACTCAATAAACACCTCCAATTACTCCCGTTGCGAAGGTGCGCATCAGTTGGCGGAGATTTTTAAGGAGCGACTATCTAGACCTCAGCGATATTGCGAAGCCTCCGCAGCGAGCCATCTTAACCTTTAGCACCGATTTTGAAGTAACTTTCTGCTTGGTAATCGTATATGCCTGCGGATTGTAACTGTCGCCTGGGATTCCATCGGCATCCTTAGCATCGGTGTATATTACAGCATCGTAGGTAACGCCAGGCTTCAGGAAGTCAAGTTTTACAGATACTTCGCGAGCATTCTCATCGGTTACGCCACCAACATACCATACGTCGTGCGGAGTTGCATTCTTCAAGTCGGCTGCTGTAGCATTTTCGGGCAGGGCATAGACGAACCGTGCGGCATTCGAGAGCATATCCTTCTTGCCGTCGGGCAAAGTAGCAACACCTTCGGCAGCTTTGTTCAAGGTTGAAATCTTCGGATGACGGGCTGTAACAATATATGCGCCAGGTTCGGCTTCAAGGTACAGGCTCTTGTCCCAGTCGACGGCAACGTCCTTTATGAACTGGAAGGCATCCATAAACGGTTCGTAATGTTCGGGGAAGTCGGATGCCATCTGCAGCGGTGAGTAGAACGTAACATACAATCCCAACTGGTTACAGATGGTATGGCGCATCAGGTCGCCCTTGTTCCATTCAGCATTTTTGCTCATATCGGTTTCGAAAATGCCGGGGGTGTAGTCCATTGGACCGCCTTGCAGACGAGTGAACGGCAAAATAGTTGTATGTCCGGGCTTTATGCGTCCGCGGAACTCGGTTCCCATTGCGCTCTCGTTGCCAATCATATTTGGCCATGTACGGCAAAGTCCTGTAGGACGTACCGCCTCGTGTGCATTGACCATAATATGATGCTTTGCGGCCTCGGTTATGCAGTAGTGGTAGTGGTTGATGAGCGGCTGGCTGTAATGTCCTTCGCCGTAGGGAAGTATCTTGCCGACATAACCGCTTTTAACTGCATCGTAGCCATATTTGTTCATCAATGTGTATGCTTTTTCAAGCCAGTGTTCGTAATTTATTGTCGATGAGGAACTTTCGTGGTGCATAATAAGGCGTATGCCTTTCTCGTGGGCATATTTGTTCAATGCTGGCAGGTCGAAATCGGGGTAGGGGGTGAGGAAATCGAATACATAGTCCTTTTCCTTGCCGTACCAGTCTTCCCAACCGATGTTCCATCCTTCGATTAGCAGTGCGTCGAAGCCATTTGCTGCAGCAAAGTCTATGTAGCGGCGAACGTTCTCGTTGTTTGCCGCGTGACGTCCGTGAGGCGTGGCTTTGGTGTAGTCGGTTTCTCCGAGTTTTACCGATGGAAAGTCATTGGTGTACGACCAGCAACTTTTGTCGGAAATCATTTCCCACCACACACCCATATATTTTACTGGATGAATCCACGAAACATCGTCAAGTACGCATGGGTCGTTAAGGTTGAGAATCAAGCGCGAAGCAAGGACTTCGGTGGCTTTGGTGCAGACCATTACCGAGCGCCACGGCGTGTGGCACGGAGCCTGAAGACGACCTTTATAGCCTGTAGCATCGGGGCAAAGCCAAGTGCGGAAAACAAAATTCTTGTCGTCCAAGTCCAGGTTGGTAGTAGGGTAGTCGAGCACGGCGGCTTCGTGGATGTTGATGTATAGTCCGTCGGCGGTTTTCATCTGCAAGGCTGTCTGCACGCCAGTCGGCGAGAAGTTTTTCCACGGCCAGCCACAGCCTTTGTGTGCATCTTCGTAAAGACCACGAATTTCAGAAAGTTTAGATTCTGTAAAGTTGTATTCCTGTGTGTCGTAGTCGCCGGGAATCCACCAGGCTGTGTGGTCGCCAGTCATTGCAAATTCGGTGAGTTCTTCCTTTATCCAGAAATATACGAGTGCGTTTTCCATCGGAAATTCGTAGCGGAATCCAAGTCCGTCGTCGTAAAGGCGGAAACGAATCAGCATTACTGTTGCTTTTTTCTTGGTTGAGCCATCGGCACTTTCAACAGAACCTGCAGGTTGTTCCAAGGTTACCAGAAGTTCGTTGTAGTGGTTGCGGATTTGCGCTTCCTCGCCCCATACGGGTTCCCAAGTCTCGTCGAAACTGCTAAAAGCCTTGTCCTTGAGTACGAAAGCGTGAGCCAAGTCGTCGCGCCATTCGAGGGTAAATCCCATTTTCGACGGCAATACTACAGGTTTCCCTGCGCGGTCGAGCGAATAATATGGAACACCGTTGCGCAGTTCGAATTTCAGTTGCAACTGCTTGTCGGGGCTTTGCAAGGATATAGGTTCGGCAAAAGTTTTTGAAAGAAAGCATGTTATCATGCATAGTACGAACACAGCAATTTTCTTCATGGTCAATTCAATTTTATTTTGATTGACAAAAGTATGAAATATATTGGTGATTTTTATGTGTAGCCAGTTTTATTTTATCCTGTCGCCACAAAATTCTCGCCGTCCGCATTTTACGCAGTGACTACCCATCCATACACTATCGAACTGGTTGATGGCAGATTCTACAATTTCGGGGTCGTTGGTGAAAATGCCAGCTTCGAAGTTGCGTTTCTGCGGACTTTTCATGCCTATTCCTGCGCCAGTGAGGTTTGCCGAGCCAATATATGCGTATTCGAGGTCGAATATCAGCATCTTGAAATGTACGCGCGGACAAAGAACTCGCTCAAGACCAGTTGCCAAAATCGGATAGCGGTCGAAGTCGGTACGGAAGTTTTCTCCAGGTTCCTTGGCGTGGATAAGTCGAATCTCAATGCCTTTTTTGAGAAGCGAAGCGAGGACGCCAAGCATAGGAACCACGTCGTTTCCTTGCTTTATGTACAAGTCCTTAATGTCGGCAGTACCAATCCATAAAGTGCGCTTGACACTTGTAAGTTTTGCTAGCACTTCGCTGTAGTGGTGTTCGTCGGATATGTATTTCAAGAAAGGTGACATATTAATCACTTTTTCTTATTGTTGTGTATCATTTTTTTCGCAATCTTCAATCCGCGTAACTCGTTTACGATAAGAATGCCGAATGCAATTGCTACGGTGATTTTCAAAGCCATGAAACCACTGCTCATTGCGGAAGGAATCTGGTTGGCAACGATGTTGTAGGTTGTCCAGAAAACGCCAGCTCCAGGAACGAGAGGAAATATTCCGCATATAAGAAAAACTGCAATAGGGCACTTCCGCAATATTGACATTAGCATTGAAACGAATGTTACTAAAGCTGTTGAAAGGAAGACTATAATTGTAGGAGAGATAGACGTGTTGCTTATAAGCAGAAGGTAAAGTAGCCAGCCTAACATTCCTGCTAATCCGCAATATATGTAGTGACGGCGGGGCACTCCGAAAAGTATCGAAAATGCCAGTGTGCCTATGAATGCCGAAGCCAGTTGTACAACCATTCCCGATGTGTCGGGGTCGGCGGTTAATTCCCGTAGTGGTTGCATCTGGCCGTTGATTCCCGCGTCAATCATAAAGGCTACGGCTACGCCAAGCGAAATGCAGAAGAACGCAAGTAGAGCGTCTAATAGACGGGTTACTCCAGCTATGTAGTCTTCGTTTGCAAGGTCTCGTATTCCGTTTGTGAAAGGTACTCCTGGAATGAGCGGAATTATAGCACCGATAATCATATTGCTGAGGTGTGTGCCTAATCCCATGGCGTACATTATGATACATAGTCCAGCAGCAAATAGTCCACCGATAAAGTTGCCCATGATTCTCGACATATATCTGAATCCGACGAAATACATAAATGTCCACAAAAGCGTACCGGATATGAATGCAGCTATGCTGTCGAATATTCCGCCACCGAATATTATGCAGAATGCCGAACTGCCTGCTGCAGAACCAAGAATTTGTTCGATTGCTGGCTTTGCCTTCATGTCGCGTATTTGTTTCAGTCGGCGTTCCACTTCGCCGATGTTGCATTTGTCATTAACAATGTCGCGCGACAACTGGTTTACTTCCACAACCTTTTCCAGGCAGGTGCCAAGTATTGGGATGTATTTTGAACGGGCGTAGTTCTTTTCTGTCGCCATGATGCCGTTGCTCAGCACGAAGAAACTTTCGTCTTCTATGCCGAAGTGTGATGCCATGCGCGTCATTGTTTCCTCAACGTTGGAGATTTCTGCGCCATTTTCGAGCAGGATGGTTCCGGCTTCGTAGGCGGCATCCATGACACGTTTCTTATCCGCTGCCGACAAGCGTTCCTCGTTGTTATCTATAGCATTGCTGTCCATTGAGTTGTTGTTTATATGTTTCTAAGTTTCTATGGCTTACGCCGTTTCTATGCTTCGCGTTTCTAAGTTTAACTTCGTTGAGGGCTTCGCCGTTCTATGGCTTACGCCGTTTCTAGGTTTAACTTCGTTGAGGGCTATGCCGTTCACGTTTCTTGGTTTCTTGTTGCGTCGCGCCGCGACTGTACTGTTTTTGTTTCTTGTTTAAAGTTTCTCGTTCAAAGTTCAATGTTCAATGTTTGTCAAAATCTTCAAATTTTCAAATCCTAAATCGTACTTCGCCAATCATTTCAAATAAATCTTCTGTCCAATCTGCAGTATGCTTGTTTCGCTGAGGTGATTTATCTGGCAGAGTTTTGCAACTGTGGTGTGGTACATTCTTGCAACGTGGCTAAGTGTGTCGCCTTTCTTGATTACATAATATTCAGCGTTCGGGTCATCGGGAACATACGAGTATGCCTGAGGATTGGGATCTACGACCTTGAAATGAGTGCTGCTCTTGTCTAAGTTCTTGTAGGCAAGTTCCATAGTAGCGTTGTCGATGTGTATGTCCTTGTGAACCTGACGTGCCGAGTCGGTAAGCGAGTGCGAGAACAGCCATTCGTAGGTTTCGGGCAGGTAGAACATTCTTGCCAATCGGCTGTGGTTTACGCCGCTGAGCCTATCGAATATAAGGTGGCTGGTGTCGCCGCATTCTATCATCTTGTCAACAACCGCCTGCGATTGGCTTACTCCTACGGCCTTGTCGGCGGTTCCGTGCATTATCCACAGCGGAACTTGGTTGAGTCCGCAGTACGATTTCAAGGTGCCTCCTCCGCAGAGTGCCATTGCTGCTGCTACCTTCTCGGGATAGGTGCCGACAAAGTCGATTGTTCCATATCCACCGAGGCTCATGCCAAGCACGTAAAGACGATTAGTGTCGGTGCGGTATTTTTCTGTAGTCCAATCGATTATCTTCATAATTTTTTCTGGTTTCCAAGCATCGCCAGGGTTTTGTGGAGCTACTACAACTGCGTTTATCTTACGTCCCATTAAAAGAGCATCAAGGGGACCATATTTGCGCACCATCGATAGGTTTCTTCCACAGAGACTTCGACCGTGAAGGAAAAGCACGGTAGGGGTGGTCGCGTTTATAGAATCGTAGCATTCGGGGACATAAACCCAGAAATTGTAACTTCCTTGCACCGAATCGCGGTTGGCTATCAGCTTTTGCGAGCTGGCGTAAAACGGAATCGATATCAATAATGCAATGATTATCTTTTTCATCGTATTGTAAGTTTATAAATGTCAGTGCCTCTCGAACCAATCACCACATTGTTTCCAATGATTATCGGCGATGATTCGAAATTGATTCCTATTAGTTTTGTTATTAAGAATTCTCCTGTCTTGCCATCAATTATATAGGCATGTCCTACGCAGTCGAATGTGAGTACGAACATTTTGCCGTCGTTGTTTGTGATAGCCACAGGTGACGACCAAGCGTAGTGTTCAAGTTTTTTTGTGTATGCGATTTCACCTGTTTCTTTTTTCAGAGCGCAGAAAATTCCTGCTGCCGGCGGGTCATTGGTGCAGATGTTTGTGAATAGCAAGTCGTTGCAGTCGCCAGAACCGAGAAGCATGGTTGAGTACATACCTCCGTCGAAATGCTTGCCGCCGATGGTCATTTTCTTGCATTCGAATTTTTGTTCCCAGATTAGTTCTCCAGTAAGAGCATTGAGCTTTACGAGATAAGATATTCCAGAATATCCTTGTCGGTCCATTTCGCATCCAGAATAAAGGTAGGGAATGTCATTTTCGATTTCTAGTACTGGTGTGGCATCTGTGTCGTCGTGATTGTCGTAATGCCAGACAGGTTTTAGATTGTTTAGGTTAATGCACACAATGTTGCCGTGGTTGTCGGTGGTGTAGCCGTAATTTTTGTAAACCGCCATCGACGATTCCATTCCGCCTGCGCTGTCATCCTTTTTACTGTAGCGCAAAGTAGAGTGTAAGGTTATTTTTCCTTTTTCGCGCGTGTATTTGTAAACCGTTCCATTTTCGCCTATGCGGAAAAGGAAGTCACCGACAACAAGTGGCGAAGCATCGTATGCACTCCAGCTGCGCCATGCGTTGGGGTCTTCGGGGAAAAAGTCGGAAACTTTGTGTTCGAAAAGGTCAACAACAAGTGCCCCAATCGGTCGTTTGCGCGGAATGCCCTGTCCGATGTAATAGTTGCCGTTGAGTGCGGGGTCAATCATGCCAGTGCCCTTTATTGGGTTTAGCACGTCGATCGGTTTGCGCGAAGCCTTGCCTGTTTCGTAGTTGATGAAATACAACTTTCCGCACAATGAACTGACAATTATTTCCTTGTTGCCGAAATTTTCTGTCAGCGAATCGGATTTTTGTATGAATTCCTGTATCATGCTGTCGTTCCATTCGACGTACAGAGGCTGACCCGTCCATCCTGTGCCGCCGCCCCATTGTCCGAAGCTGGTTTTTACGGTGTCGAATCCTGTTGTAAATGTCCAGTCGATGTCGATGTCGGTGGGTACGCTGTCTATATGTCCGCAGAACGGTGCGTTTCGTAACTGATTTCCTCTGAAGGTGAAAATTCCTTGTGTATTTGCGTATGCGTCGGTGGTGTCAAGAAGTTCACCAGAGGTTATGCTGTCGAAGATTGTTATATCGTATTTTAGGTTTTCGACCGATGTGTAGGAGGTATCGGGCAGAAATTTGGGGAATATGTCGAGGGAGATGCTGTCGGATGAGGCAGTTTCGATATTTGATGAATCTGTATTCTGTGTATTTGTATTGCACGACATCATCATATATGTGATTGTACAAATTATTGTCAATGAAATTGTTAGACTAAACTTACGTTTCATTTGTTGTAAATCTCAAACTTGTTAAAAGTAAGTTGCAAAATTATAAATAAAAGCTGATATGACAAAGATGGATGGGCGAACTTTTCCGAAGTTGAAATACAAATGATAATGATTGGTGATCTTGCTTTCTTTGCAGAAATATCCAAATCATTCTCTGTATGTGAAGAGTATTTTGTACTTTTGCATTCGGGAAAAGAATAAAAGAGAATAAAGAAGAATAAAAGAAAGTAAAAGAGAATGTCAATGGGTAATCAGAATAATATTCAGCGAATGTTTAAGCCAACATTTGGAAACAGACCAGAACAATATATAGGTCGTGATGGCGTGATTGAACAGTTCATGGAAGGATTGAGGGAACCTGTCGGGTCGCGCAATCGCTGCACATTGTTTCTCGGACAACGCGGTATGGGAAAGACCGCCTTGCTACTTGAACTCAGCGACCGTGCTTCAAAAGTCGGATATATTGTAGCCCGCGTGACCGCACACGAAGGAATGCCTAAAGCCATAATTGAACAATTCCAACTAAATGGTTCACAGTACTTCAAAGACGAAAAGCGAAAAGTGACCGGCGTGACAGCTGGAGTGCTTGGGTTCTCTTTTGGACTAACTTTTTCCGAAGCAGCAGAGCGGCAATATGGTTTCCGTTCCAAGATGTCGTTGCTGTGCGACAAATTCGCAGAAAAAGGCAAAGGTGCTCTGATTCTCATTGACGAAGTGCGGACTTCCGCTGCTATGCGCGAAGTGGCTGCAGCTTATCAGGAACTAGTAGGCGACCAGAAAAATATTGCAATAGCAATGGCTGGTTTGCCACATGCCGTTTCCAGCGTATTGAATGATAGTGTCCTTACCTTCTTGAACCGCGCAACAAAAGTTGAATTGGGAACAATTTCCACAAATCTAATTAGTGCATATTACGAACATTCGTTTAGGACAATTGGCATAGATGCTTCTGACGAAATTGTTGACCGTGCGGCATTGTCCACCAGAGGCATACCTTATCTTATGCAACTAATTGGCTACTATATACTTCAGTACACTCCAGAGAGAGGTGAGGTTACTAATGCCATTATGGACAAGGCGGAAAAGGCTGCTATGGAGGATATGGAGGACAATGTGTTTATGCCTATTCTGGCTCCTTTGTCCGACAATGACAAGATTTTTCTTAAAGCCCTTGCGCAATGCGGAGGAACTGTAACCACAGCAGAACTGCAGAATGTTTTGGGAAAGAATGGACCCGCTATACAGCCTTATCGCAAGCGTCTAATTGAAGCGGGCATTATTGAAGCACCAAGACGGGGGGAGCTAGTGTTCGCTGTCCCTTATTTGCCAGAATATCTTTTGAAAGAATCGGACATATAATTTATTCCGCTCCAGCCGCGGAGGCTTTTACTTTTTTTTCGCTTCTATAGACATTTATTACGCTTCGTTCGTGTCATTCCGCAAAATAGAACGAACCGCACAAGGAACGGTGCTTGTGAGTTCATTTATGCGGAATCTCCCATTAGTAACACAAAGGAGATTGCGGATAACCGTCTTCACAACGCTCCTCATTCAGCATCGCGTGTTCCGACTGGTTTCCGCAATGACAGAAAAAAACAGCCAAGGCGGCAATCAAGGTATACTCCGCTCCGCTTCGTATTTGTTAAAAAGGTCGCGGAAATCCGTCTTCGTTGAAATTAGCGACCGCCTACGGCTCATTACTGCAGAAAAAAGAATATCTTTGCACCCAAATTCTACATTTCAATGAAACTTAAAAAACGGAAAATCAAGTACACAGCAATATTCTTTATCTGTTGGTTTGCATTTTTGGTCATTCTGGTTGATGTAGTTCTGAAATTCCAGACACTGGTTGATTATTTCGGTTCGTACGCACTTGTAGAGGCTGCGCTACTGCTATTGGTCATTCTGCCGACAGTGGCAGTTTATGTATTTACAAAAGAATAAGGAATTAACCGAGTATCACAGCTGTGATTCGCACCCTTGCGGCATTTCGTTTCAAGGACTTGCTTTTAGTCCCCACGCACGAAGACAGAAAAATTTATTTCCTTGGATTTTTTCATTTTCAGGCAAATTATTTCCTTGGATTTTTTCGATTTTAGCAAAATTATTTCCTTGGATTTTTTCATTTTTTATATCTTTATAACTGAAAATCAACAACTTGTAAGATATACTAAAGAATCATAGTTCGCCAAGTAGTTATCTGCCCCTTATATGCAATATCACAGTTTACATTAGGAGAGAAGAATAAAAGAGAATAAAAGAAAGTAAAGGAGAATAAAAGTGGGTGTTGAATCAAAACTCTCCGATAATTTACAATCGTAATTCTAAATTTCACTACCTTTACCGCGAAAAAAGAAAAGCAGATACGCAATGAGTGCTTTTACAGAATATTTCGTAAACAATAGGGAAAACAGCGAGGAACGGGCGGCAATGATTATTCACTCCTGCCCCGAACTGCTGGAACGCATACAGCAGGTCGGATTTCTGCCTTTGCTGGAAAGTGGTGTGCGCGGATACAGTGCCGAAAGCCTAATGGACGAGGACTGCCGTTTTACACAATTCGACGACGGCAGCTGGGAATGGCCGCTCTGGCAATGGAAAGGCGATGCCGTAAGGGAAGGCGACTGCGTGTATGGCAAGTTCTTCGCTGGCAAGGCAGGTTTTGTCAGTCGCGAGTGGTGGCCCGACCTGTACAACTGGCGCCGAAGCCAAAGCACAAAATTCGACGAATGCAGCGTTGAGGGAATCATCCTCGCGACCTTGCAGGAGAACGGTAGCATGATAACACGCGACCTGCGCGCTGCTTGCGGTTTTGTTGGACCTAATATGCGCAGTAAGTTCGACGGCTACATCACCCGACTTGAGATGTCGTGCCATATCGTTACCGAGGATTTTGTATATCCTACCGACAAGCACGGTCGCGAATATGGTTTCGGCTGGTCGCTGCTTACCACCCCCGAATGCCTGCTCGGACTGGAGGCTTGCAGGTACAAACGCCATCCCGAAGAATCGTACAAGCGTATGTACGACCATCTCAGCGCATTGCTACCCGAGGCTACCGAAAAGCAAATCAAGAAAATACTAAAATAATGATATTCAAAGTTTTGCAACCAAGGCTACTATATCAAAGTATTTCAGTAGCAATTACTTATGGTTAAACACTTTACCACCTTGTCTGCAATCCCATATTGCTGCAATATATATTGTTTGTCCCTCTGTGAAATAATATATCCTATAGTCCATCACCACTAGATAACGATAACTTGGAATGTGTTGAAAATCACCGTCAATTGGACCTATATTTGGCAAATACTTCAGATTGCTGGTTGCCTGTAATATTTTAGACATCCGCCTTTGGGCAACAGAATCGCCTGCCACTTGCTTGTAGTACAAGTATATGTCATCAAAATCCTTTGCCGCTCTCTGTAACCAATGGATTTTATAAGTCATATTTTGCTCGAAGTTCATCCTGTGTAACGAATCGCCCAGCCTTGAAGTCTTCCTCAGCTTCGCTTAGCACATTAGCAAACTCTTCTTTGGTATAGGTACAAGGCAACTTCTTGCCACTAAGCATTGCGACTATATCAGCCAAGAGAAACTCATCCTCCGATTGCGACGCAAGCTCAGAAGCTCTCTGTCTCAGAGAAATCAATGTCTCGTGCATTTTTGTACCTGTTCCTACTATTGTTTCCATTGTGAATGTGATATTTTTTACAAAAGTACAATATTTTTTTTATCTACAAAAAAGCAAATCAAGAAAATACTAAAACAATGATATTTAGGGTTTTGAACATCTAATTTCATAGCTAGTGTAATTTTTTTTGAAAAAAAAATAAAATATATCGTTTGCGATATAATTTTATTTTGTAATTTTGCATCGCAAACGATATAATTTTTATATGGCATACGAACAACTAAAATTGGACTATCAGCTTTGCTTCCGTCTTTACACGGCTGCACGACTGACGATGGGCGCCTACCACCCCTATCTCGACCCACTGGGAATCACCTATCCGCAGTATCTCGTGATGCTGGTGCTCTGGGAACACGAAAAACAGACCGTAATGGACATTTCACATCGTCTGCAACTCGACACAAACACGGTTACACCGCTTCTGCAGCGCATGGAGAAGGCGGGACTGATAAAACGCACCAAAGGCAAGGAAGATGCTCGCCAGCGCATTGTCACGCTTACCGAAAAAGGTCTTGCAATGCAGGAACAGGCAAAGCACATACCCGAATGCCTGAGCGCCGAAATTCTAAACCATATAGGTTCGATTGAGGAACTGACTAAAATTGTTCCAACTCTC
>Ga0310696_10001960_pt1 | contig 28311 bp, 21 predicted proteins | sample AusTroGonzalo_MG_4_FD_203885 | JGI IMG/M metagenome (GOLD analysis project Ga0310696, IMG submission 203885) | Bovine rumen microbial communities from tropical cattle in Woodstock, Queensland, Australia - Gonzalo_02 (v2) (version 2) | ecosystem: Host-associated > Mammals > Digestive system >...
GTCAACTTGCATCCTCGACGGAAGAGGTAACAAGTTTGCGACTCGGTGATGGGGGAAACCTGTCCGTTCTGATATTCCACAAGCCAGATTTCGACAGCATTGTGGTGATTGGGTGTGCGAATGAAGCGAAGACCATAGCCGGTGAGCGTCCGGGTATCGAACTTGATGCAGATGTCAAGATATTGTCCTGTGGCGCTGCCGAAGCCCTGGCCAATCTCCTTGCATGGATCGAGGCTGAGGCTCAATGTCTGTCCTTTATATTCTTCGCCCTCGCGCCCTGTGTACATCATGCGTGCACCACGGATATTGGGTACAAGACCGAAACAACCTTCTGCACCATCGACGCCTTCTCCAAAGCACCAGGCAGAGTGTTCCTTGCCGCTTCGGTTGGCATCAACGAAGGTATTATGCCAGTTGTATTGCTCTGTGTCGGATGGTTTGTAGGAATCGAGCGTCCATGCTCCGGGAATGATCTCGGGCTGATTGGCGATGGGGAAATTGACTGGAGCCAACGGCATGGGCACGTCGGGCGTCGTAGGCACGTTGTATGGTTGACCATTGAGTGTACAACCTGTCATCACACAGATATGCTTCGGATTGGGCTTTGGTGTCCACGCCAACTTGAGGTTGGGGTCGTCGCTTGTCCAGCGACAGTCTCGCATGGTGACGGGCGAAGAGGCCTTGGTGAGATATTGTGTGCCTCGCACCTTCGAGTGGATATCGCAGTCGATGAACGAGGCTCCTTGTGGCGATGTGGCATAGAAAGGCTTGCTGCCGTAAAACGTGAAACGGCAGTGCCGATAGGTGCCGGTGCCGCAGAGTGCATCGTCGGTACATTCGAAGTAACAGTTGTCGAAATCGACATGGTCAGCGCCCACAAAGGGGCATAGGTTGAGGCGTGAAATGAAACGGCAGTTGCGGATGGTGTATCGGTCACCTTTGCAAATGACCAGTTGTGCCTGAACGATGGCGGGATTGCGCTTCGGGCGGCTGAGGCTTGGATTGCGCTTATATACAAGATCGACGTTGCAATAGTTGCCAAAGGTGATGTTTTGGGCTTCGATGTCGCTACCGGTGAAGTGCAGCATAGTAAAGTTGCCGTCGGAGCCTTGCGTCTGCCCGCGATTGGAGGCAATGACGACATCCTCGGGATCATCGCTAAGGCCGATGAGGCGCAGCCTGTCCACCTTGACCTTAAGACCGAAAGGAGCTTCGCGAGGTACAGTTGACACGCGGATGGCAGGGTCATCGGGGTCATCAATCCAATAGACCGACGGCTCGATGCAGATGTCGGTCCATAGGGTGTCCTTGTCATTGTTGGCTTGTGCAAAGAGGAGTGCTTCGTTGACGGTGCGGAAAGTGAAGCGCGCGGGGCGCGTCTTCATCTGGTCGTTGACATAAAGACGATGGGCCGAAGTGGTGACTTGCTGACCGTCCAACAGGAAACGGGTCTGTGCCTCACTGGAGAAAATGAGGGCAGAGAGGAGTAAAAGGAAGGGTTTCATTGAAAAAGATAATAAATGCCGTTGCCGAAACCGAAGAGGGCGATACCCAACATGATGATGGCGATGCCGTGGTTGATGTGGCGGAGTGTGCGCACACCGAAGTTGTTGCGTACCTTGTTGACCACCCATGTGATGAGAAACCACCAGCCTATTGCACCGGTTATGAGGCTGACGAAGCCAACGAGATAAAGCCACCAGTTCTTGGAGGATGCGGCAAAGAGGAAGTTAGTGCGTGCGAAAAGTGCAATAAAGAAAAAGATGATGAACGGATTGCTCACCGTGATGCCAAAGCCGGAGAAAAAATTCTTGAGGATACCTGAAGTCTTCATGCGTTGTGACATGCCATCGGTCGAGGTATCCTTGTTCTGCAGGGACGAAGCAGGATTGGAGGTCCAAAGGTAGTAGGCATAAAGCGCGATGGCCAATGAGCCCACAAACTGTAGGGTTGATTCATATTGGTCGAGCCAATCAACCACAAGTCCGAGGAAGAAGATAGTGATGAGCGCGTAGAAGAAGTCGGAGAGCGATGCTCCCAGTCCCGTAAGCAGGCCAGGCAAGCGTCCCTTGTTGAGTGTGCGTTGGATGACGAGAATTCCTGTCGGTCCCATAGGGGCCGACACCAGGACACCGATAACGAGGCCCCACAATACAGTGAATATGATTGTCTCGAACATCAAAATAGGGGCGTTTAGGCTTATTTTTGCGCAAAGATAGAGACTTTTTTTGAATCTTCCGCATTTATATCATTTTTTTTTTGTATTTTTGCACCGCAAAAGGCAATTTTTCCCATTTTTTGCGTTTTTTTGAGGGCAGACCCCTTGTTTAATTGTTCATTCTTAATTGTTATTTATATATGGTTTTCTTTTTCAAACAACCCTCGGCCACCATTCTGGCTGTCGATGTCGATCATCAGCTTAGCGCCGATGAATCGCAGCGTTTGTGTTGGCTTTTCAGTGATGCCGTCCTTCTCCCCGAGCAGCAACTCGCGGGATGGTTCAATGGTCCACGTCGTGAAATGATTACTCCATGGAGTACCAATGCCGTAGAGATTACGCAGAATATGGGACTCAAGGGTATCGCCCGCATTGAGGAGTATTATCCCGTGAAGGGTCCGGATTCGGAATATGATCCGATGCTGCGACGCCTTTATGATGGACTGGATCAAGGCATCTTCACCATCAACAAACAACCCGATCCCATCGTTTATATCGATAATCTCGAGGAATACAACAAGAAGGAAGGTCTGGCACTCAGCGCCGAAGAGATAGATTATCTCAACGATGTCGCCAAGCGTGTTGGTCGTCCGTTGACCGACTCGGAGGTGTTCGGCTTCAGCCAGGTCAACTCGGAGCACTGCCGTCATAAGATTTTCGGCGGCACGTTCATCATTGATGGCGAAGAGAAGGAGTCGAGCCTCTTCAATTTGATCAAGAAGACCTCGAGAGCGCAACCAGGCAAGCTGGTGAGCGCCTACAAGGACAATGTGGCCTTCAACAGGGGCCCCGTCATCGAACAGTTTGCACCTGCCGACCCTACCACGGCTTCGGAATATGAGGTAAAGGAGTTCGAGAGCGTCATCTCGCTCAAGGCCGAGACCCACAACTTCCCGACCACTGTGGAGCCATTCAATGGTGCTGCCACCGGCACGGGTGGCGAGATACGCGACCGTATGGGTGGTGGCAAGGCTTCGATGCCTATTGCCGGCACGGCAGTCTATATTACCTCTTATCCCCGCAACGATGAAAAGAAGACGTGGGAGAACGGTTTGGAGGCACGTCCCTGGCTATATCAGACGCCCGAACAAGTGCTCATCAAGGCTTCGAACGGCGCTTCTGACTTTGGCAACAAGTTCGGACAACCGCTGATCTGCGGTTCGTTGCTCACCTTCGAACACCAGGACCCCAATCCCGGCGAGCAGCAGGAATATGGCTATGATAAGGTCATCATGCTGGCTGGTGGCGTGGGTTATGGCAAGATGCGCGATGCGCTGAAAGGCACACCGGAAGCTGGCGAGAAGGTTATCCTCATCGGTGGCGATAACTATCGCATTGGTATGGGCGGTGGCGCTGTTTCGTCGGTCAACACGGGCAAGTATGCGTCGGGCATCGAGCTCAACGCTGTGCAGCGTGCCAATCCCGAAATGCAGAAACGTGCTTACAACGTGGTGCGTGCCTTGGGCGAGAGCGACTACAACCCCATCGTATCAATTCATGATCATGGCGCCGGTGGACACATCAATTGCTTGTCGGAGCTCATCGACACCACGGGCGGCGTAATCTGGATGGACAAGCTTCCCGTGGGCGACCCCACGTTGAGTGCCAAGGAGATTGCCGGCAACGAATCGCAGGAGCGCATGGGCTTCCTCGTCAAGAGCGAGTCGATTGACTTCTGTCGCAAGATTGCCGAGCGCGAGCGTTCACCGTTCTATGTAATCGGTGAGGCAACCAATGATATGCGTTTCACCTTCGTGCAGGCCGATGGCATCAAGCCTATTGACCTGGCCCTTGCCGACATGTTCGGTCATGCACCGAAGACCATCATGCGTGATACGACCGTGGAGCATCACTATGCGCCCGTTGAGACGGAGGTTTCAAAGATTCAGGAGTACATCAAGGACGTGCTTCGTTTGGAGTCGGTGGCTTGCAAGGACTGGTTGACCAACAAGGTGGATCGTTCGGTGACGGGCAAGGTGGCTCGTCAGCAGTGCCAGGGTGTCTTGCAGTTACCGCTCTCCGACTGCGGCGTGGTCGCCCTCGACTATCGTGGCAAGGCCGGTATCGCCACTTCGATTGGTCATGCTCCGGCTGTTGCACTCGTGGATGCTCCTGCAGGCTCGGTGATGGCTGTGGCCGAGGCGCTCACCAACATCGTCTTTGCACCCATCGCGGGAGGCATCTCGGGCGTTTCGCTCTCAGCCAACTGGATGTGGCCTTGTCGCAATGCCGGTGAGGATGCCCGACTGTATGCTGCTGTGCAGGCATGTTCGGACTTCGCTATCGAACTCGGTGTGAACATTCCAACGGGCAAGGACTCGCTGTCGATGACCCAGCAATACAACAAGCCTGACGGAACAAGTGAGAAGGTCATCAGCCCCGGCTGCGTAATCATCAGCGGTGGCGGCGAAGTCACCGACGTACGCAAAGTGGTAAGCCCTGTCGTTCGTCTCGATCGTTCCACGTCGCTCTACTACGTTGACTTCTCGTTCTGCGAACATCGTCTCGGCGGTTCGGCCTTGGCACAAACCCTCAATCGTGTGGGTGACAGCGTTCCGACGGTCGAGAACTCAGAATACTTCGCCGATGCCTTTGATGCCATTCAAAAGGCCATCAACGAGAACCTCATCCTTGCAGGACATGATATCAGCGCAGGTGGTTTGATCACCACTTTGCTTGAGATGACGTTTGCAAACACCGAAGGTGGCATGCGTATCAACCTCACAGGTCTTGCCGAGGATGATTTGGTGAAGATGCTCTTTGCCGAGAATCCTGGCGTTGTGGTACAGGTGAAGGACGGCAAGGCTTTCGAGAAACTGATGGAGAAGGCAGGTGTGGCTGTCGCCAAGATAGGCTATCCATGCGACGAGCGCACCATCTGCGTTCGCAAGGGAGACCATGTGGAGACTTTCGACATCGATGCGTTGCGTGACGTATGGTACGAGTCATCGCATCTGCTGGATCGCAAGCAAAGCGGTGTGAAAAAAGCTGACGAACGCTTCGAAAACTACAAGCATCAGCCGCTCTATTATCTTTGGCCCAAGGGCTTCACGGGACGACTGGCACAATACGGCATCAGCGCCGACCGTCGTAACAAGACGGGCGTCAAGGCTGCTATCCTGCGTGAGAAGGGTGTCAACTCGGAGCGCGAAATGGCCTACTCGATGTATCTGGCAGGTTTTGACGTGAAGGATGTCCATCTCACCGACCTCATTACGGGTCGGGAGGATCTGACCGACGTGAACCTCATCGTTTTCTGCGGCGGCTTCTCAAATTCCGACGTGCTGGGTTCGGCCAAGGGCTGGGCAGCTGGCTTCCTCTACAACGAGAAGGCGCGTAAGGCACTGCAGGATTTCTATGCACGTCCCGACACGTTGAGCCTCGGTATCTGCAATGGTTGCCAGCTGATGGTAGAGCTTGGTCTCGTAGGTTCTAACCTTGATGCCAAGAATCCTGACCTCGTGGCAGCTGCTCAGAATCCCAATCGCGTCCACATGCTTCATAACGACAGCCACAAGTTCGAGTCGAACTTTATCAACGTGCGCATCCCGAAGAACAACAGTGTGATGATGGGTTCGCTGGGCGGTGCCCGTATCGGCATTTGGACTGCCCATGGTGAAGGCAAGTTCGGTCTGCCTGAGGGCAAGACTGTGGACGACTACAATGTGGTTGCCAAGTTCGGCTACAATGCCTATCCCGCCAATCCAAACGGTTCACCGGAAGGACTGGCCGGTATCTGCTCGGCTGATGGTCGTCACCTTGCCATGATGCCGCATCCTGAGCGTGCCATGTTCCCATGGCAGTGTGGTTACTATCCACATGACCACAAGCAGGATGAGGTAACTCCTTGGATCGAGATTTTCGTCAACGCACGCAAGTGGGTGGAGAAGACGCGGTAAGGTTCGAAAGTTCAAAAGGTTCGAAAGGTTCAAAGGGTTCGAAAGGTTTGAAAGTATCGAAAGGTTTGAAGGGCTTGAAAGGTAAAATAGCAATCATCGTGGCAGGTATCGCATTGATGCCTGCTGCGATGTGTTTTGCTGAAGTTCAGACTGAAGTCGGAGGTCGTCATTACCACATCGACGAAAAACGGCAAACTGCCGAACTGACCTACCTTTCTTACGACTCCTTGAATGTGGATGCCTATCGCGGTGAGGTCGATGTGCCTGCCGAGATAGAAGCCAACGGCTCAAAATATCGGGTGACGGGAGTCACGCCATTTGCTTGCGTCTATTGCGAAGGCTTAACTTCGGTGAACTTGCCTGAAGGCGTGACGCGTATAGGTTTTGGTGCATTCTCGGATTGTCCGCATCTCGAAAGTATCAACCTTCCGGCATCATTGACCACTTTGGGCGATTGGGCGTTTTATCGTGACGGGTCTTTACAAGAGGTCAGCGTGCCCGAAGCCACCCGACGTGTCGGTGCCTGTGCCTTCGCGTTCTGCACGAGCCTTTCCAAGGTTGAGATGCCGCGTGGGGTGAAAAGTATTGCACAACATGCATTTTATTATTGCAGTTCGCTGCAAGAGGTCTTGATTCCCGGATCAGTCAATCAAATCGGTGAATATACCTTCGCCTATTGCACGAATCTTACGAAGATACAGTTGGAGGGTTGGCCTATCGCTATCACGGAAGATGTTTTCGAAGGGGTTGATGTCTCCGCTTGCACGCTTCTTGTTCCTACTGATCAGGTAGAAGCATATAAGGAAGCGGATGTCTGGAAGAATTTCAATATTGTGGATGGCGGCTATGATGACATGAAGGAGGTTGAAGATGACGAATTGCTCCCTTCTTTTGAGATGAAGGTCATTGGCGAAGTCCTCTATCTCAATGTCATCGGCGATGCCCCGGCCCTGGTATATAACCTTTTGGGCCAACGCATCGCCGTCGCAGCTTCGCACAGTGGTGAGAACCGCATTCCGTTGCCACACGGACAATATATTATTAAATGTGGAAAGGAGTCTAAGAAGATAGTATTATGATTTGGGATGGTAATGTGCACACTTGGGGCACACACCATGAATGATATATTGGATAGACTCCACTTGGAATCCCTCTGGTACATGTACCTCGGGGATTCTTTCGTTCTTGAGGCAATAGGTTTTTCCGCAGACCGAACATGTGAGATGAACGTGTTGGCATAGATTGTGATGATGATGTGCGCAAGAGCCATCGAGACAGACGTGCTGACATTCGTGTCCCTTGCCATCGTCGTCACAATGGACATGTTCGAGGCAGATGCAGTATTTCTTCTCGCCCGAACCATCGTCGAGGGTATGAAGCAAATCATGCTCTACGAAAAGGGTGAGGGCACGGAAGATGGTGCTTCGATCGACAGTGGGTAACAGTCCTTCGAGGTCGGCCATCGAAAAGGCATAGTCGAAGTCCTTGAGCGTTCGCCAGATCATGATGCGCACGGCTGTAGGACGCACGTCGTGATTCTGCAGATGTTGTGCTAAATCTTCATTCATTGCGGGGATATTTTTTCTTTAGCATATTGATGACAATCCAAGGAGCATGGTGCCAAGTGCGGTTCTGTTCGGTGGTGAGCAGGAAGCGGCGCATCGTCATGAGGTCTTCGGGCTGGTCCGAAAGGTCGATAATCACAGTATCTTCGTGGGTCTGTTGGCGAGTGAGACTGGGATGCTGTCCCTTGCGTGTCAAAAGAAAGATGTTGGTCTTGTAGCGCCCTCGATTAATACCCGTAGCATTGACGTCATGGATTTGCATCTCGTCGAAGGTCTCAAGACGAGGACCGATGCTGTTCAAGTGATGGGGTAGCATCAGCTGATGGCTTTCGGCAAGCACCTGGTGCGCCAAATCAAGGAGAGTCTGTTCGTGAGGAGGGAGAGGCTTCATGTTCTTGGATGTTTAGAAATCACAGGTCTGATGGCTTGTTTTGACGGATGAGTTTGAGGTATTCGTCATAGTCGATATATCGGCCACCCATGGTCTTGAGGTGAGGGGTCTCGAACTGGCAGTCGATCAGCGTCTTGCCACATTGTTTCATGGCATGGGCCAAAATGATGAGCGCTACCTTAGAAGCATTGGGAATGAGCGAGAACATGCTTTCTCCAAAAAAGCCGCTGCCCAAAGTGACTCCGTAAAGACCTCCCACGAGTTTTTCATCCTTCCACACTTCCACACTTGTGGCTAAACCTTCGTGATACAAACGGGTGTAGGCCTCCTTCATGTCGGGCCCTAGCCAGGCACCTACACCATCTTCACGCAATGTACCGCACAGGTCGATGACTTGTTCGAACGCTGTATTGATGGAGACACGCAGTTCGCCTCGCTTGATTTTGTTCAGCTCCTGTCGCATGGAGTGGGAGATGTGTATCTCGTCAGGAAATATGACGAAGCGTTGCATCGGACACCACCATTGGATATAGGGTTTGCCCGTGTCGGGATCGATGAGTTCTTTGCAGGTGTCTTCGGCGCGGAAGGCGTACCATGGAAAGATGCCCCAACTGTAGGCCAATAGGAGACGTTCGATGCTCAGGTCGCCGCCTACTGCAAACAATCCGTCGGGTTCGCCATCCCTCGGATCGGGGAAGCCTATTGTCGAATCGAGTAAATATATCATGTTGTGATAGTCCGTTTTTTAGGGTACAAAGATAATATTCTTTTTCGAGTTGACCAAAGTTACAAGTGAAAAAAGACAAGATAATTGATAAAATAGGTGGAAAATCGTACAAATATTGGTTAAAAACATAATTATTGACTATGGTAATTGTAACAAATTAGCCCAATAAATGTTGTTTTTTTCACATTTTGATGAAAAATGTCCAAATTTGAAACATTTTGTCTTTGCACATTCAAAAAAAAGTATCTATCTTTGCAGCGTCAAAAGAAAAAAGACCCGAGAGATTTAAACTTCCGGATCTGAATATGTTCTTATTTGTGTGATTAAGATATAAAGTTTGGTTATAAGATAGTGTGTGTTTATAAAATATTTTAGCTATTCATGTGTGTTTGAGGACGGCAGGCTGTGAAGCCAGCCGTTCTTCGTTTTTTTATCAGCGGTGTCCGCCTCTTGGCATACGACCTCCACGGGTAAGGATCTGAAGAGCAATCATGATGAGAGCTACTGCACCAGTGATGGCTGCGGTGGTCTTGAAGTCCTCGATGTAGCCCAGGCGATAGAGCTGTAGCACCACACCAATGCCTATGCCAAGCAATGACATCAGCTTGTCGGGAGCGAACATCAAACGGATTGCACAAGGGATGATGATGAACATAGGCCACCAAGTCTTGAGGAATGAAAGACTGTTGAGCACATCGGTGGCCCAAAGGAGGGCGATGATGCCGAGCATCAGCAACAGTGCGCCCCAGAAGAGGTTACCAAAATATTTCATTTTGATTGAGGGTTTATATAATTATTATAATTTGTTTATATTCTGGCCGCAAAGATACTGCTTTTCTTGCTATATTCCAAATTTTCGATGCAAAAACTCTTGTTATGGTGAAAGATGGATTGTAAAACGGCCTCCGAAGAGCATTCGGAGGCCGCATTATCAAGTTTTCTTCTCCAATGAAGGAGAAATGATTATCGGATCAATCAGCTAACTTAGCCTTGATGAACTCACGGTTGAGACGTGCGATGTTGGAAATCTTCACGCTCTTGGGGCACTCCATCTCGCAGGCACGAGTGTTGGTGCAGTTGCCGAATCCGAGTTCGTCCATGCGAGCCACCATAGCCTTGGCGCGGCGAGCTGCCTCTACCTTGCCTTGTGGAAGGAGGGCGAACTGGCTTACCTTGGCGCTGACGAAGAGCATTGCAGAGCCGTTCTTGCAAGCAGCCACGCAAGCGCCACAGCCGATGCAGGATGCGGAGTCCATAGCTTCGTCGGCATCCACCTTCGAGATGAGGATCGCATTGGCATCCTGGGCAGCACCGCAGTTGATAGAGGTGTAGCCACCAGCCTGCTGGATCTTATCGAAAGCAGAGCGGTCAACCATCAGGTCGCGGATTACGGGGAATCCTGCCGAGCGCCATGGCTCAACGGTGATGGTTTCACCATTCTTGAACTTGCGCATGTGGAGCTGGCAAGTGGTGATGGCATCGTCGATGCCGTGAGGACGACCGTTGATGTAAAGCGAGCAGGTGCCGCAGATGCCTTCACGACAGTCGTGGTCGAAGACAATGGGTTCCTCGTGCTTGTTGATGAGCTGCTCGTTGAGCGTGTCCATCATCTCAAAGAATGACATTTCGGTCGAAACGTGCTCAACGTCATAGGTCTTGAATTCGCCCTTTTCCTTTGGGCCGCGCTGACGCCAAACTTTGACTTTTACGTTCAGAAAATTTTCTTTTCCCATAGTTGTCTAAATTATTAAAAGGGTGAATTATGACTTGTAGTTACGTGTCTGTACCTTGATCTCCTGGTAGTCAAGCATCTCCTTGTAGAGTTCGGGCTCCTTGCCTTCGCCCATGTACTTCCAGCAACCTACGTACATGAAGTTCTTGTCGTCGCGCTTGGCTTCGCCTTCCTCGGTCTGGTGTTCCTCACGGAAGTGGCCACCGCACGACTCCTCACGATGGAGGGCATCGCGTGCCATCAGCTCGCCAATCTCGATGAAGTCGAGCAGACGAATGGCCTTGTCGAGCTCGGTGTTGAGGGTGCTGGCTTCACCAGGTACATATACCTCCTTCCAGAAGGTCTTGCGGAGCTCGCCGAGCTTCTTGAGACCCTCTTCGAGACCAGCCTTGGTACGACCCATGCCGACGTTGTCCCACATGATGTGACCCAGTTCCTTGTGGATGGAATCGACGGTGCGTGTGCCCTGAACTGCCATAATCTTCTGGATCTTTGCCTTGATGGCATCTTCTGCCTCCTGGAATTCGGGGAGATCGGTCGAGAAGCGTGGAACCTGAATCTGGTCGGCCAGATAGTTCTGCAGTGTGTAAGGCAGCACGAAGTAACCATCGGCGAGACCCTGCATAAGGGCAGAAGCACCAAGACGGTTGGCACCGTGATCAGAGAAGTTAGCCTCACCAGCGCAGAACAGACCCTTGACAGAGGTCATCAACTCATAGTCAACCCAGATGCCGCCCATCGTGTAGTGGATAGCGGGATAGATCATCATTGGGGTCTCGTATGGGTTGTCGTCAGTAATCTTCTGATACATCTGGAAGAGGTTGCCGTACTTGTCTGCAACCACATCCTTGCCCAGACGCTTGATGGCATCCGAGAAGTCGAGGAATACTGCGAGGCCGGTGCTGTTGACGCCGAAGCCCTTGTCGCAACGCTCCTTGGCAGCACGTGATGCTACGTCGCGAGGAACGAGGTTACCGAAAGCGGGATAGCGGCGCTCCAGATAGTAGTCGCGATCCTCTTCGGGAATCTGGTGGCCACGAATTTCGCCGCGCTGCAGGCGCTTGGCATCTTCGAGTTTCTTGGGTACCCAGATACGACCATCGTTACGGAGAGATTCGGACATCAGGGTAAGTTTCGACTGGATGTCGCCGTGTACAGGGATACAGGTGGGGTGAATCTGTGCGTAGCATGGGTTGGCAAACATAGCACCCTTGTGATAGATCTGGATGGCTGCGCCACCGTTGCACGACATAGCGTTGGTGGAGAGGAAGTAGGCATTGCCATAACCGCCAGTTGCTACGACAACTGCGTGAGCGGAATAACGCTCCAGTTCACCGGTAACGAGGTTGCGGCAGATGATGCCACGTGCGCGTTCAACACCTTCCTTGTCCTTGATGAGGACAACGTCGAGCATCTCACGGCGAGGATACATGGTGACAGTGCCCTTCTCAATCTGACGGTTGAGCGAAGAGTAGGCGCCGAGCAGAAGCTGCTGGCCGGTTTGTCCCTTGGCATAGAAGGTACGCGATACCTGTGCACCACCGAATGAACGGTTGGCGAGAGTGCCGCCATATTCACGAGCGAAAGGTACGCCCTGGGCAACGCACTGGTCGATGATGTTGTTGGAAACTTCAGCCAGACGATAAACGTTGGCCTCACGAGCGCGGTAGTCACCGCCCTTGATGGTGTCGTAAAAGAGACGATATACCGAGTCACCATCATTCTGATAGTTCTTGGCAGCATTGATACCGCCCTGTGCAGCGATAGAGTGTGCACGACGAGGAGAGTCCTGGATGCAGAAGCACTTTACCTTGAAGCCCATTTCGCCCAGAGTAGCAGCTGCAGCACCACCGGCGAGGCCTGAACCTACGACGATGATGTCGAGTTTACGCTTGTTGGCTGGGTTCACCAGCTTCTGGTGTGCCTTATAGTTCGTCCACTTGTCAGCGAGCTTTCCTTCGGGGATGCGGCTGAGCGCGGGATCCATGATGTGTTCAATAGCCATAGTCTGAATTGATGTTTATGGATTTACGATGTTAAGATTAATTAGCAGCAGATGCTGTGGAAGCCACCTTGCTTAATGACGGCGGTCACAAGAACGAGGAAGAAGCCGCAGAAGATGACAGTAGCCCAGATGTAGCTGATGCAAATCCAGCGATCGAGCCAGATCTTACCATTCCAGCCAAGGGTCTGCATAGACGACCAGATGCCGTGGGTGAGGTGGAACCAGAGTGCTGCAAACCAGATGATGTAGAGCACGAAGAGGATTGGGTCAGAAAGGGTGTAGGTGATCCAATCAAAGCCTGCAGTGGCAGCGAATGTGCCTTCTGAACCAGCCAGTTCAGCCAACATCATGTTGCTCCAGAAGTTGTAGAGGTGAATCAGGATGCCGCAGATAACGATGATACCAAGCACGAGCATGTTCTTGGCAGCCCAATGGACGGGCTGCTTGCCGGAAATGGCATAACGGTCATTGCCACGAGCCTTCCAGTTCTGAAGGGTTAGGATGAAGGCGTAGATAAAATGGATGACTATGAGCAGAGCCAAGCCGGCAGTGCCAAGGAGCGCGTACCAGTTGGTGCCCAGGAATTCACAGACCTTGTCGAAGTAATGTTCGCCCGCAGGTGTGCCTACGATGACATCATACACATAAACAAGGTTCATCAGCATGTGGAAGGTGAGAAAGAGCACAAGGCAAGCACCGGTGACACTCATTACCACCTTACGACCGATTGACGAAGATGTTAACCACATAGGAATTTGGTGTTGTTGTTAGTAATATTGATTTATTGGTTGTTTAGTTGGCACTTTACAGCCTTTTTTAAGGCGTAATTCTTTTTATATCGCTGCAAATATAATTATTTATTGAAAAAAAACCAATTTCTTGACCTCAAAATGTGCAATATTGCGCAAAAATAGTTATCTTTGCACTATCAAAATAGCAATTTCTTAACAATATTAAAAAATATGAAGATAGGTTCCGTTGAATTGCCTGATAGGGCCGTGATGCTTGCACCCATGGAGGATGTCACCGATGTGGGTTTTCGACTCCAGTGCCGCCATTTCGGTGCTGACATGGTCTATTCGGAATTCGTTTCAGCCGACGCACTGATTCGCAGCATCGACAAGACGATGCGAAAGCTCAATGTGTTGGAAGAGGAACGTCCCGTAGTGATCCAGATTTATGGACGTGACGTTCCGTCGATGGTCGAGGCTGCCAAGATTGTGGAACAGGCCCATCCTGATATTATCGACATCAATTTTGGTTGTCCCGTGAAGCGTGTAGCAGGCAAAGGTGCTGGTGCGGGCATGCTTCGTGACATCCCGCTGTTGCTCGAAATCACGCGGGCTGTGGTCGATGCCGTTCATTTGCCCGTGACCGTGAAGACACGTCTCGGATGGGATTGCGAGCACAAGATCATTACCACGCTGGCAGAGCAGTTGCAGGACTGCGGCATACAGGCATTGGCCATTCATGGACGCACACGTTCGCAGATGTACAACGGGGAGGCTGATTGGACGCTGATCCGTGAGGTGAAACAGAATCCCCGTATCCACATTCCGATTATTGGGAATGGTGATGTCACATCGGCGCAGATTGCCCTGCAGCGTTTCGAGGAGACGGGTGTGGATGGCATTCTGGTGGGACGTGCTACGTTTGGACGACCGTGGATCTTTCGCGAAATCAAGCATCTGCTTGAGACGGGCGAGGAACTGCCGCCCATCCCGCTTGATGAATGCGTGATGGCTCTCAAGCACCAGGTGGAGGAGAGTGTGGCACGTATCGACGAGTATCGTGGTATCCTGCACATTCGTCGCCATCTGGCCGCAACTCCCATCTTCAAGGGAATACCCAATTTCAGAGACACGCGCATAGCCATGCTTCGTGCCGAGACGGTCGAAGAACTGTATGCAATAATGGATAGAGCGGTGGATATGATTCGTGAAATGAGGAACGAGTGATATGCCAAAAAAAAATTCGAACCGTCATCACGACGGCTCGAATTCACATTACCTTAAATCTAATACCATGAAAAACACGATGCAAAGATAGGGCTTTTATGGATATTGTGCAAACGTTTGCACGAATTTCTGATAAAAAAAGTAAAAATCGCCTCATAATGGGGCGATTTGTTATTTGCGATTATCAAGTATTTCATAATTTTGCCTGAAAAACCGTGATAATTTTGTTCGTGTAGTCCTTATCGTAAATGTAAGTTACCAGTGAAAGACCTTCCCCGGTAATGATGTCAGAAGGAATGGCTTGGTTGATTACAAATTCTTGGGCGACGTAGTCGGATATCCTAACTTGCCCAGTAGCAACGGCATCGAGATCCAAGTCGCCAAGCAGACGCCCATCGTTGGGCAAGGAGACGAAACTACGGATAACATCACGTTGCCAATCGCTGTCATAAAGTGTTGGATAATAGTTCTTTTGGTCAATCGATGTTACCTTGTCCTGTTTGATGCAGACCACGAGGGTTGGATTCCTGTAAACGGAGACACCGTAGAGATAGGTCTTGATGGTGGCGGATATGGTGTGCGTGTCAGCGTTGAAAGAGACATCCTTGAACTGGATATTTCCATATTGGGTATTAAATTGTTCGACGATCATTTGGGCAATGCTGTCTTCATCAAGTGTCGTGCTGAAAGGCAGGCCGTTTCGACAAACCATCGCGGCGGGGGCAAAAGTCAGTTCTTCCTGGCCGAAGAAGTCCGGCTTGTAATCCGAACCATCGATACGCCAAGCGTCGGCTGGACCATAACCCTCGTGCCGGCTGATCAATATCACGTCGGGGACGTAATAGGTGAAGTGTTGGAGCGCCTTTTCTATTCCGTTCCTCAGATGGGTTTGTCCTGCGGGAGCATAGCCGTTGGCCTCGCTGGTGAATTCCTCGATCAGCAGATTGGTGGGAGCTCCCAAAGGGTCGGGATTGCTTATGCCTCGTTCGTAATAGAGGGTGTCGCTGATTTTGTGGTCGCATTGATTCTCTTGCCCGTTGGGCATGCTGATGGCGACGTGGACGGGTATGTCGGGACTGATCAAAAAGATGTAATTGTCACGTGGAAAGCGGAATTCAAATGGAACCGAATAACCGAACGAGGTGCTGTCGCAGTCAAACATAGCCTCGTAGCTGTTCTTCTCGTATTCTTGCGCTGAAACCGTAAAGTGATGCAGGGGTTCGTTGCCAAGATTTCGGATGGTGCCGAGGATGGTGACCGTGTCGTCATAGCAATCGCTACTGAACCAACGATGTTCCAGACGCAGGTCGGTCAATTCCATGGCACACTGGTAGTTGCTGCTTAGTCCCACACGGATACAGACGGGTGCATATTGCCCGCTCATGTCGCGCCAACTGCTGCCTGTCGATACGTAGAACGATTCGGCTGTCCCTTTCGTCCCACTGAGTGGAATACGCGTCTTGGTGCTTTGCGTATAACTGTAACCGCAGTAATAGGTCTCGTTCCCTGAGAGTTCAATCTGACCGGGAAGGGCGATATCGTTCCATCCCTCAGTCAGGGAGGATGGCTCAACGTCTATGCTTGTGAGGTTCTCGGCTTCATTCAGGTCCTTGCGCACCCAAACATTGAGCGAGGTGAGGTTTTCGGGTGCGGTGAAGTAGATGCGCAAGTAACTGATATTGCAAAATGTATAATCGGCCTGCAAAATGGGGGTGAGACCTATGGCGCATGAGATGGTAGCGTCGGTATTGCTGTTGCTGAGGCTTCCTGTGGGATTATCTTCATTGCAATATCCCAGGGTAAGTTGCGCCGAGGCGTAGAAAAATGATGTGGCCATCAGATCAAGAAGAACGAGACGTTTCATCCGATTTCTGGAGTGACACATTAATAAATATATATAGGATACCATCAGTTCTTGAAGAATTTGTGGACTTCGGTGCTGCCATCCTCCATCAGAAGCAGGAGGATATAGACCGACGTCGGATGATTTGACATCTTGATTTCATTCACCGAACCTGGCTGTACTGAAATTCGCTGGCCAGCGGCATTCAGTAATGTCCATTCCACGACTTTGCCGCCGTGGTTGTCAATCAGCAGATGTTCTCCGTCCCAGCTGACTTTGGTCGATGGCGTGCGTTCGTCCAGAATGGTTTGAAGCCCATCGATGTCCCCTTCCTTTACGCCGAAGAACGTCAGCGAGAAGGGGAAATAGCCCTGATTGTCGTTGAACACGGCGTCAGGTACCATCAGTCGGAAGTCGTAGTCGCCTGCGGGAATGGCTCCGAGATGGATGATGTGGTTGTCGATTACGTCACCCGGGCACCAGTTGCTGAACGATTGCCAAGTTTCGTCGGTCATCGTCGATGATCCGTAGATTCCATTGGCCTGTGTGTTGTACATTCGGAACGGTTCGCAGGAGGAGCGTCCCGGTCGATAGACCATTGCCATCCATTCGTTGACCCAGACGTAATGCAACCGACGGTTATATTCCTCGCCACCCGAGTTGGCTCCGTGGTTGGAGTTGATCATCAGGAACATTGCGTCATTCATAGGCTCGTCGAGATGTACTTGATAATGAGCTACAGTGGTGCCCTCCTCGTCGCTATGTCCTTTGCTATAGGAATTTAGATAGCGCTCGTATGCCAAAGGCAGGGTTAGTTGGTGCTGGAGCAAAACATCATCCCGTTTGTCGTTCGACACGATTTCAAGGGTGCCTGCAAAGACGTCTTTACGGCCCGAGCAACCTGCAATTTGGGTATTGGCGGCGTACGGGACACCTTCGAGATGGAATTCAAGCCAAAGATTCATCGAGTCGCGCAACTGTTTGTCGTGCAAAAGGGGAGAAAGGAAGGAAATATCCCAGGAGTAGGGTACGTCCACACCTTTGTTCATGTCCATGAAGGGTGTGATGAAACGCCCGACTTCGATGCGTTGGATGCTTGGGTCGGTGTCGCCAAGGCGTCCTGAATAGGTGTTGCCATTGGGCTTAGTGTGTACGCAATCATTGTAAATCAACGAGTCGCTGGGCATCAGCACAAGATCCACCGAGCCGATGCGGTCGTAGTTGTCGCATAGAGCACTGATGCTAATCTCCAGCCGCAGCGAATCGCCCATCCCGTCGAGGTCTTCGGCGGGGAGCAGGGTGGTGAAACGGGCATTGTTGAGGCGATAGATGCCTTCGGGTACAGGGGCCACACTGTCATTTACGGTGCCGGCATAGACATCGTAGAATGTGATGTGGTCATAATACTTGAATCGCTGTTCGGCGTTTGTTATCGCTACTTGCGCGATGAGGAGAGATAAGAGCGCGGGTCTGAATAGATTCATAAAGGAGTGTTATTGTTAAAGGGCTTTGCATTTCTCTTCGAGCCAGGCACGGTCATCCTCGGCAAGGAGGGGGGCGATGGTGTCATAGACTCGTTTGTTGTATTGGTTAAGCCAGGCCAATTCGTCTTTGTCGAGCATGTTCTTGATGACGCACGAGGTGTCGATGTAGCAGAGTGTCAACGTGTCGAGGCACTGGAACTCGCCTTGTTCCGTTGGGTCGCAAGGAGTGGCATCGGGTGCATCCTTGGCTGCGTCGAAAGGACGAACCAGCACCAGATTCTCATGACGTATGCCGTATTTTCCGCCGAGATAGATGGCAGGTTCGTTCGAGAAGATCATGCCGTCGCAAAGTACTTGTGGATTATGCTCCATGCGAACCGACTCCGGTCCCTCATGTACGCCCAGGTAGTGTCCTACGCCGTGCGACGTGCCGTGGCGATAGGTCTTGCCATCGCGCCAAAGGTCGATGCGTGCCAAGGCATCGAGTTGATCGCCGCGCGTGCCGCGTGGAAATACGGCGCGAGCCAGACGAATATGTCCCTTGAGCACCAAAGTGTAGTCGCGCTTCATGGCACGGCTCACCTTGCCGATGCCGATGGTTCGGGTGATGTCGGTAGTGCCGTCCAGATATTGTCCGCCCGTGTCGATGAGGAGCAGACCATCGCCGCTGATGGGCGTGTCGTGATCCTTCGAAGGCTCATAGTGCGGCATCGCGGCATGTTCGTTCCACGCAACGATGGCAGGGAATGATTCTTCCCGGTATAAGGGTTGTTCGCGACGGAAATCGATCAGCTTCTGCACGAGGTTCATCTCTGTGATTTCTCCGCCTATGCCGAAAGTGCCGTCATCCATGATGCAGAATTCCTCGCCTGCCTTCAGACGGTTCTCCAGCCAATGATAGAAACGGGTCAAGGCGATGCCGTCCTTCAACAGTGCGGATTTGTAGCCTTCAATTTCGACATCGTTCTTGATGCCCTTCATGAGTGGAATGGGGTTGGGGCCGACTAAAGTGCGATAGGGGCTTTCGGTCACCTCGTCGTAGGGACGAATCGCGATGCCAAGATTCATGAGGTATTGACGCACCTCGTCGGTAAGCTTCTCTTCATGCACGTATAGGGTCGAATTCTTGCGACCCAGATAGAGATAGCTGATAAAGATGGGTGTGCAAGCGATATCGGTGCCGCGCAGGTTGAGAACCCAGGCTATCTCGTCGAGAGCTGAAAGCCATAGACCTTTGCCGCCCTGTTCCTCAACGGCTTCGAGGACGCGGAGAATGCGATCGGAAGTCTTCTCCCCACTTAGTTCTTCAGGATAAATCTCAATCTTGTTCATCGGCAGGGCCGGACGATTCTTCCAGATACGGCTGATGAGGTTGACATCTGTTTCCACTTCGTTGCTGAAGAGGATGCGCTTGTCGCCGCCAGTGCAGTTGGTGTCGTGTTGAGCCTTGTATTCGTCGAGCCATTCAGCCACCGTGGGCACGCCGGCGACCTTCATCTTCATCAGTTTGAAGGGAGAGCCCATGAGCTGTTGTTCTCCGGAGATGAAGAAGCGGCTGTCGGTCCACAACAAGGCTTCCTCTTGGGTGATTATGACGGTGGCTACCTCACCACGGAAGCCACTGAGCCACTCGATCTCCTTCCAATGGTCGGGGAGGTATTCACTCTCGTGTGGATCGTTGTTTTCCATCACGTACAGATCGATGCCCTGCTTCTGCATGAGATCGCGAAGTTTTTTTACTCTTGACAGCGATGCTTTCATATTCATTTGACATTTAGATGGTGCAAAAATACAACACTTTTTCGAAAAAACAAAAAAATCCGAACTGTTTTTGCATTTTTTCTTCAAAATATTTGTGTAACTTGCAGAATTTCTCTATCTTCGCACCCGCTTATCAAAGTGGTAAGCGACCGATGAGCCCAAGGCTATTAGAAATGGAGATGTAAAAAAGGGAGCCGGGCGATTCGGGTCATTTAACAACCCGTACTGATATGATTATTGTACCAGTTAAGGAAGGTGAGAACATCGAGAAGTGCCTGAAAAAGTTCAAGCGCAAGTACGAGAAGACCGGTGTCATCAAGGAGCTTCGTCGTCGTCAGCAGTTCAATGAGCCATCTCAGGTTCGTCGCAAGAGGATGGAACATGCCATCTACGTTCAGCACCTCAAGGATAATGCCGCTGAGTAATCGGTAACATTACCCATTGGTCACAAAGACCTGGCAAAAGGGATTGGACTTCACCCTTCGGTGAGTTCAATCTCCTTTTTTTTATTGGTTTATCAATGGTCTCTCGCATTTATTTCTTTTATCAATTGTAAAATCGTCATGCGAAAACGTCAATTTCAGTAAAAATATGTAAAAATGCAACGCCCGATTATTAAAAAATGTTCAATTGACACTCTTTTAAGATTTATTTAGTTCAAAAAGCACGTTATTTAAAAAGTTTTCCTTACCTTTGCGCCCGAAATTTAGTGTTTTTTAGGTATTATAATGAAGAATTCAATCAAACCCGACTATTTGTTTGAAGTTAGTTGGGAAGTCTGCAACAAGGTGGGCGGTATTTACGCTGTACTTTCCACCAAGGCAGCCACCCTGAAGAAACAGCTTGGCGACAATCTATTCTTTATTGGACCTGATTTGTGGGAACAACAGGAGTCTCCGTTCTTTGATCCTTCAACTGCAAGTCCTGAGCTTGAAGAATGGGCTCATAAGGCAAAAGCAGAAAATCTTAAGGTTCGTGTTGGTCGTTGGAAGGTGCCGGGAGACCCGCAGGTCATCCTTGTCGATTTCCGACCGTTATATGCAGCCAAGAATGCCTTTTATGGCCAGATGTGGGAGTGGTATGGCGTCAATTCTATGGTTGGCTATGGTGACTATGACGAGGGTTGCACGTTTGCTCATGCATCAGCACGTGTGATCGAAAGTCTTTTCAAGCATCTCTGTCCTTTGCGCAGCAACGCTGTGGCTCATTTCAACGAGTGGACCACGGGCATGGGTGTGCTTTATCTCAAGCACCAGGTTCCTGCCATCGCAACCGTGTTCACCACTCATGCCACCTGCGTGGGTCGTAGCATCTGTGGCAACAACAAGCCGCTCTATGACTATCTGTCAGGATATTTCGGTGACCAGATGGCCGATGAGCTCAACATGACTTCCAAGCATTCTGTGGAGAAACATGCGGCCCAAGAGGCTGATTGCTTCACCACGGTAAGCGACATCACGGCAGCCGAATGCACACAGCTCCTCGAGCGTACACCTATGGTTACTCCCAATGGTTTCGAAGGTGACTTTGTGCCCAAGGGAACGGCATTCAGCCGCGAACGCAAGATGAGCCGCCAGGCTTTCAGCCGTCTGGTTGAGTGCCTTACGGGACATGTTCCCGCCGAAGATGCCATCTACGTGGGTACGGCAGGCCGTTGCGAGTTCAAGAACAAGGGCCTCGATGTCTTCCTCGATACGATGGCGCGTCTGCGTGACAACAATCCCGAGCGCGAAATCATCGCATTCATCATGGTGCCGGGTTGGGTCAACGAAGTGCGTGCTGACGTTCTCGAACGTTATCAGAGCGGTTCCGACTTCATCACGGGACTCAGCGACCCCGTCTTCACGCACGCGATCTATAATTATTATAATGACGCTATTCTCAGCCGCATTCATCAGCTGGGATTCCAGAATCAAAAGAATGACAAGGTCAAGGTTATCTACATCCCGTCCTATCTCAATGGCGACGATGGATTGCTCAACCGCAACTACTATCTGCTGTTGGCCGGCCTCGACCTGACGATCTATCCAAGCTACTACGAGCCTTGGGGATACACTCCTATGGAGTCGTGTGCCTTCGGTGTACCCACCATCACCACCAGCCTGTCGGGCTTCGGTATGTGGTGCAAGGGCATCGGCAAGGACGATGACATCCTCGATGCAGTAGCTGTCGTATCACGCAGCGATTCCAATTATGATCAGGTGGTAGCCAACATTGCCAATCTCGTGCTCCGTTTTTCCGAAGTGCCTCACACCGAGGTCAAGGTCATCCGTCAGGAAGCACGCCGCGTGGCAGCACGCGCAGGTTGGCACAATTTCATCAAGTACTACAACCAGGCCTACGACAAGGCCTTGAGGGAAACGTCGCTCCGTAAAAGAATTTAATAGGAAATCAATAATCAAACATTATCATTTTAACCCTTAACTTATTATGAAAGTACAGGTAAGTCATACCAACGCCCCAGTCTGGCGCGATATTACCGTAAAGTCGAACCTTCCTGCCGAGCTCGAAGGCATCCATACCGTAGCCCGCAACCTGTGGTGGTCATGGAATTCTGAAGCTCACAAGCTTTGGCGTGAGATTGATCTGGAGCTCTGGCGCTCGACGTGTCACAATCCGCTCGCTATGCTCGAAACCATGTCGCTCGACCGTCTCAACGAGATCGTTGCCGACAAGAAGCTTATGAAGAAGGTTGACGCTGTTGTTGCACATTTCAATGAATATATGGCTCAGCCCGTCAACGCCAAGCGTCCATCAGTGGCATATTTCTGCATGGAGTACGGCTTGACCGCTTGCCTCAAGATTTATTCCGGTGGTCTTGGCATCCTCGCAGGCGACTATGTGAAGGAGGCCTCTGATTCCAATATCGACTTCTGTGCCGTCGGTTTCCTCTATCGTTTCGGTTACTTCACCCAGACACTCTCTGCCGATGGTAGCCAGGAGGCCAACTACGAGCCCCAGAACTTCAGCCAGCTCCCCATCGAGCCCGTGAAGAATGAAGATGGCTCGCAGCTCGTCCTCGAAGTGCCCTTCCACGATAACATCATCGTATATGCCAATGTTTGGCAGGTCAATGTAGGCCGCGTGAAGCTCTATCTGCTTGACACCGACCTCGACCGCAACTCCGAGTGGGATCGCAGCATCACCCACCAGCTCTATGGTGGCGACTGGGAGAACCGCATCAAGCAGGAGTATCTGCTCGGCATCGGCGGCATGATGTTGCTCAACAAGCTCGGCATCAAGAAGGATGTCTATCATTGCAACGAGGGTCACGCTGCCCTCATCGGCGCACAGCGCATGGCCGACCTTATCCAGAACGAGGGTCTGAAGTTCAACGAGGCTCTTGAGGTGGTACGCAGCTCACAGCTCTATACTTGCCACACTCCCGTGCCTGCTGGACATGACTCGTTCGACGAGGGTCTCTTCTACAAGTATATGTCGCAGTTCCAGACCAAGCTCGGCATCGATTGGGCCGACTTCATGAACCTGGGTCGCGAGACTCCCGGCGAGGGTAAGTTCTCGATGTCGGTATTCGCACTCAATACCTGCCAGGAGGCCAACGGTGTATCTTGGCTCCACGGTAAGGTAAGCCGTCAGATGTTCGCTCCTGTTTGGAAGGGCTATGCTCCCGAGGAACTCCATGTCGGCTATGTGACCAACGGCGTACACCTCCCCTCATGGGCAGCCAGCGAGTGGAAGGAGTTCTACGAGAAGCTCTTCGGTCCCGACTACTACGAGACTCAGACCCAGGAAGAGATGTGGAAGAAGATCTACGAGTCTGACGACGAGGAGATCTGGAAGATCCGCAAAGGTCTTAAGACCAAGCTCTTCAACTTCATCAAGGAGGAGGTTCGCAACAACCTTCGCAAGAAGCAGGAGAACCCCGCCAAGATCATTCAGGCTATCGGTGCCCTCAATCCCGAGGCTCTCACCATCGGTTTCGCCCGTCGTTTCGCTACCTACAAGCGTGCACACCTGCTCTTCACCGACCTCGACCGTCTGGCCAAGATTGTCAACAACCCTGAGCGTCCTGTGCAGTTCATCTTCGCCGGCAAGGCTCACCCTGCCGATGGCGGTGGCCAGGGTCTCATTCGCCGCATCGTCGAGATCTCTCGTATGCCTCAGTTCGTTGGCAAGGTTGTCTTTGTCGAGAACTACGACATGGACGTTGCCAAGCGCCTCGTTTCAGGTTGTGACATCTGGATGAATACTCCTACCCGTCCTTTGGAGGCTTCCGGCACATCGGGTGAGAAGGCCATCATGAACGGTACGTTGAACCTCTCCGTCCTCGACGGTTGGTGGTACGAGGGTTACAAGGAGGGCGCAGGTTGGGCACTCACCGACAAGCGCACGTTCCAGAACCAGTCGCTCCAGGATCAGCTCGATGCCGAGACTATCTACACCATGCTCGAGACAGAGATCGTGCCTCTCTATTTCGCCAAGAACCGCAAGGGTTATTCACCCGATTGGGTTAAGGCCATCAAGGACTGTCTGTGCAAGATCACGCCTCACTTCACCATGCGTCGCCAGCTCGACGACTACTACGATCGCTTCTACACCAAGGAGGGCGCACGTGCCCGCAAGCTTGCTGCCAACGGCTATAAGCTCGCCAAGGAGATTGCTGCTTGGAAGGAGACCGTGGCTGAGAATTGGGACACCATCGAGGTGAAGGAGGTTGAGCTCCCACAGGAGGAGTTCACTCAGGGTCTCTCGATCGGCAAGACCTACAAGGCTACTGTCGTGGTCGATGGTAAGGCCATTGCCAACGACCTGGGTCTCGACCTGGTTATCGCCGACACAGGTGATGGCGCAGCACGCAATACCAAGAGCTATGAGATGGAGGTTGTAAAGCGTGAGGGAACTCTCGTTACCTTCAACATCGACTTCCCGGTCAAGTACTCCGGTGCCTACAAGATCGGTTTCCGTCTCTTCCCGAAGAACGAGAACCTGCCACACCGCATGGACTTCGCTTACACCCGTTGGTTCTAATTCACTGGATATAGAATCATTAAATAGCAAGCCGCTGAGTTTTTTCTCGGCGGCTTGCTTTCTATTTACAAAACTCCTTATATCCAAGGAAGAACTCGCGGTGACCCAGGGCCTCTGACTTGGTCATTTGTCCATCGGCAACCTGACTGATGAGATGAAGCAACTGGTCTGAAATCTCTTCGAGCGAAGCGCCTTCGGTTATGATACGGCCGGCATTCACGTCCATGTCCTCACTCATGCGCTGGTAGGTGAGAGGATTGGAACAGACCTTGATGACAGGAGCGATGGCGGAGCCGGCTACCGAGCCACGTCCTGTGGTGTAGAGCACCAGGTGGCAACCCGAGGCTGCCATCTCGACTATCTCAGCCGTGTCGCTCACGTTGGGGAAGCCCCAGCGTGCCTCGCCCTCGGGCACTACATCCATCATGTAAAGTCCGTTGGTTACGGGGATTTCTCCCGGACGAATAAGCCCTTGTATCGGTCGGTTGCCGCTCTTGGCATACGAGCCCAGCGACTTTTCCTCGATGGTGGTCAATCCACCCTCGGCATTGCCTTGCGAGAAACTGTCGTGTCCCATCTTCTTGTAATAGATGTCAGCCTTGTGGATGCAGTCGTAGAGCTGTTGTCCAACCTCAGGTGTGATGCCGCGCTGACGAAGCATGGCCTCACATCCAATCAGTTCACCAGGTTCTTCGAAGATGCAGGTGGCTCCTGCATCGACAAGTTGGTCAAAGGCAAGTCCTACGGCAGGATTGGCCGTGATGCCGCTGCAGGCATCCGAACCGCCGCACACCGTGCCGATGCAAAGGTCCTGCCAATGCAGTTCCACCTTCGGGACGGCTTGCACGACTGGAATCATGGCTCTCACTGCCTCCACACCCTTGCGTATCGAGGCGCTTGTGCCACCCTCTTCCTGAATAATGATCATCGATTCCTCGCGTCCGCTCTCTTTCACCACTTGCAGCAACTGGTCGCGCAGGAAGTTCTCACAGCCCAGCGAAACAATCACCACACCACCCACATTGGGATGCGTGCAGAGCCTTTCCATCACCCGTTGGGCGTAGGCATTGGGTGCACAGCCTCCGAAACCAATCAGATGGACGGGCAGATGGCTTGAATCGGTCTCTCGGACAATCTCTTCAGCCACATGATGGGCACACTCCACGAGGTAGGTCACAACGATCACGTTGCGTATGCCTTTCCTTCCATCTTTTCTGAGATAGCCTTTCATGTTATTTTTATCTATTATAGTTCCTATAGTTACTATAGTCACTATAGGCTCCAAATATAGTCTGATTTGAGGTTCTGCACATGCACATGCTCTCCCGCCTCGATGTCGCGGGTGGCGCTACCGATGGGGAGGCCGTACTTCAGTACTTTTTCGCCTTGTGCTATGGCTTGCACGGCCACTTTGTGTCCGAAGGCGATATCGTCGAGAAGTGTAAGCACAAAACCATCCGGCAGTGTCACTTGCTGGCCAACTTGGAGGTCATGGAGCGCCACAGCTACATTGTCGTTCGAGTTCAATCGAATTACCGCCTTTTTTGATGATAGAAGGTCGAACACAACAATTCTATAATTCTCAAATTCTTGATAAAAGAGATTGTTAGAATCCCTCGATGGCTCCCGCATCGACAGGGAGGGTCACGCCATTGACGTACTTGCCCGCTTCAGAGCAGAGGTAGAGGGCGGCATTGCCGATGTCATCAGGATCGCCGAAGGTGTGGGTTGGGATGCGGTTCAGAATCTTGTTGCGGCGCGGTTCGTCGGTATCGATGGCCTTGTGAAGCATCGGGGTGTCAATCCAACCGGGGGCGATGGTGTTCACACGAATGCCATCGCGACTGTAGTCCGCGATGAGGGCGCGCTGGATGCCGAGTACGGCGCTCTTCGCGGTGGTATAGGCCACAATCTTCTCCATGCCCATGAATGCCGACATCGACGATATGAGGATGATGCTGCCGCGACGGCGAGGCACCATGTAACGGAGCACTTCGCGGCTCAGGGCGAAGACGCTGAGCACGTGGGTGTCGATGACGCTGAGGTATTCCTCGTCGGTCACGTCGAGAGCGAGTTTCTTGAGGTGGATGCCTGCACCATTCACAAGGATGTCGATGGGACCGACGTTTTGCTCGATATCGGCTACGAGGACGGGCATAGCGGCCTTGTCGGTGACATCGAAGGCGCGATAGATACAGTTCTCGCCCAATTGCTGCTGGGCTTCACGGAGTTTCTCTTCACGACGACCTACGATGACGACCTTGGCGCCAGCCTGCACGAAGACGCGTGCGATGCCGAGACCAAGGCCCGTGCCGCCACCTGTGATGACAGCCACCTGGCCGTCCAATTGGAATTGTTTCAACATATCTTTATTACATTATTCCGAATTTTGCAAATGCTTCGACTGTGCTCATTCCTGCGCGGATGGCCTTTGCGACGAGTTGTTCACCACGGGCCTTTTCGATGGCACCCTCGAAGGCATCGGTCACGGCTTCGGCGGGCACGATAAGCACACCGTCGAGGTCTCCGAAGACCACATCGCCCGGGTTGACACGCACGCCGCTGAATTCGATGGGCGTGCGGTAGTCGAGTACCTTGCCGCGTGGACCCTGGTCCTGCGCATAGCCTCCCATCGAGAAGGTGGGGAAGTTGAGACGCAGGATCTCGTTGGTGTCGCGCGAATATCCATCGACGACGGCGCCTGCTGCTCCGCAATGGATGGCGCGTGTGCTCATCAGTCCGCCCCACAGCGCATAGCGTGGCGAGGAGCCAGAGCAGATATAGACTTCGCCAGGCTGCAGCGAGTCGAGGGCTTCGAACATGATGCCGAAAGGTTTCTGCATGATGGGGTTGTGCGTTTCTTCGCCGAGTTTTTCGTTGAAGACATCCGCTTCGAGCACGGGCATGGCACGTCCTACGACGACCATGTCCTGACGCACGGGTTTGATGAGCGGCGAGATGAACTGATGTTGGTAGCCCATCTTGTCGAGAATGTCGCCGACGAGGGCAGGGAAGAGTTCTTTGCGTGCGATGCTGAAGAGTTCGGCATCATCTTTCCAAAGGGACATGGGGAATTAACAATTAACAATTAATAATCTGGCGGGGCAAATATAATGATTTTTTTGATGTCATGGTTTATTTTTGCACAAAAATTGAAGAAAAGGCGGCCAATTCTTTCATATTCTGAGAAAATAGTTTATCTTTGCAGCGTCCATTTCGACAAGTCGAAAACAAAAGCGATAATAACAAGAGTGGTCGCTTCGCTCAAAATTATAGACAAATTTAATCAAAAAATCATAAGAAAAACGGGACGGTATTTTGATTTCGGACATTCATCTTTTGATAATTTTTTTAATCAATTTTCTTATAATTTTGAGCGCAGCGACCCCAAAATAAGATTCTAAATAGTAGCACACATTTATAGACAACCCATGCAGCACGCCCTTTTGACAACATTCCTTTTGTCCTTATGTGGCGCACAGGCCTTTGCGCAAATACATATCCCTACTGCAGATGAAGTGGGACCTGCCGTGATGCCCGACACCATAGCTCCTATCGAAACGCCCTTCGACATGCCGCAACTCCAGCGGCCCACGTTCCCCGACTACCGTCTCCCCATCACCAAGAAGGGAGCCAAGGAGGGGCGCTTCGTTCGCCAACAGATACAGGCTGCTATCGACGATGTGGCTGCACGAGGCGGCGGCACGGTGGTGATTCCCAAGGGTAACTGGCACACGGG
>Ga0310696_10001961_pt1 | contig 28303 bp, 45 predicted proteins | sample AusTroGonzalo_MG_4_FD_203885 | JGI IMG/M metagenome (GOLD analysis project Ga0310696, IMG submission 203885) | Bovine rumen microbial communities from tropical cattle in Woodstock, Queensland, Australia - Gonzalo_02 (v2) (version 2) | ecosystem: Host-associated > Mammals > Digestive system >...
CCCCCTCACAGGCCGGTTATTTCGCTCTCTCAAAATTTTTCGGAATGGGGGGGGATCGTCACCAATCGCCCGGTCTCATCGAAACGGTAACGCAGTTTTATTCTGCTGTGTTCCTCTGCGTGACAGTCCCGGCACACCAGCTCAAGGTTATCAAAGCAGCAGGAGATATTCGGATCGCTGATGTTTTCGGGCGTCAGGTGTATCGTGTGATGTACTATTTCTCCGGGAACAAACAGCCCCCGGGCAAGACACCGCTCACACAAGCCGCCAGCCTTTTTGATGTAAGCTGCCCGGCATTTCCTCCACGCAGGAGACAGATAAAACTGTTTAGCCCATTTCTTCATGTTACTATTTTACATCAGAAGTCTGAATTAAATTGATAGTAATTTATAATATTCTCAGGTAGGCGTCCACAAGCTCCACAAACCCATTGTGCCAGGTGTAGGCAGCCCGGCTGGAAACGTGTACTTGCTGTGCAGCTCCCTCCAGAGTATGTGAAGCTGTCCAATATACCAGGTCAATGATCTTGATACGCAAAGCGCCGTTGCGGTATCTCATGGTGGTCTGTACCGCCATGGACACAGCGTCAAGCTCCCGTTGTTCCTCCCGTGGTAATTGACGCAGAGCAGCGGCCTCCGCCGTTCTGGTGGTGCCGCTTGTTCTGCCTCCAATCTTGCCGCCGTATTGAGCTATAAGAACAGTCTCTTTAATCTCCCGGTCTTTACGCAGCAAATCCGGGTAAGCCCGGATCGCCGCCCTTGTGCGCTGCCTCCAGCCCATGTTACAGCCCCGCTAAAGTCAGCAGGAGCCACCGAAACAAGAGGAATATCCCTATCCCGGCGGCAGACATTACAGCAATAAACAGGAGCGTAATGGCTGCAATGATTATCCAGGTCAATACTTTGTACCTGTGCATAGCTCAGACCTCCGTCACACCATTCTCAGGTGCAAGTCAAAATCCATTTTGAGAACTTCGTCAATGTCCTCACTTGTGATGTCCCTGCGATTAAAGGCGTCAACCAGCTCGGTGAACTCATCCCGGAGTTTTAATATTTCGTCCTGCCGTATATGGTGATTGTTTTTCAGGATATACAGGAAAGCCCGGAGACAAAACATTAGTCCAAAGTCAGCGCCGCTCTCCCATGCCTTTTTAACGTCCGCCTCGCTTGCCGGTCTTTTTCGTGGGTTTAGCTTTTTGCCCATGTCAGACCTCCGTAATCGGGAAACCATACTTTTCTTGGAACATCTTGGCTTTCATCTTGTAGGTTTCCAGGCGTCTGCCTTTGGCATCTTCAACCACAAGTACCCAATGAGGATAGCCGTAAGTGTCTGGTGCTGTTCTGCGATAATAAGTGAAGTCTGCTTTGTACCTTATAGCCCGGACACGCTTGCCCTGTGGAGTTGTGTAGGCCTCTTGCAAGGTACAATCATGCTGGAGCCTTAAATCTTTAATCTCCCCGGCTCTGAGCATAATCATCAGCTCATCATATCGCCGGGCTTCTTTTTTGCTTTGAAAGCGGATGTTGCCCCGGTAATCAATCTCATTGTGCATCTTGGACACTTTCGGCGGCTCTTTGAGCTGTTCAATAATTTGCCGTTTCGCCTCCGGGGAAAAGTTTTTGAGGTCATCGTATTTAAGCCCCATGTTCATCACCCCTCATATCTGCTCCGCAATTTGGGCAGAAATTATATAACGGCTTTAAGGACACGGCTAATACAAGCTCACAATTACTGCATTGCCAATTTGCATAGTCTGTGCTTATGTGTATTCCTCCTATAAACTCTTTGGAGATTTCTCGCCCTGGCATCCATACACCTTTTACATTCTCCCTCACATCGGCGGCAGGTGCTCTCAGCACATCAACGACATACAACTCTCCGCTACACCAGCTATCGCCGTCCTGTGCAAAATCGCAGGTGGCACAATCTTTATAGCACCCATGCCGCATTTTTATCAATTCATTCCGGTCAATATACTCAGCCATTTTCATCCCTCCCTTTTCAGCCAGTCGAGCCAGCACTCATTACAGTGCTTTTCAGGTGTGCGTTCGCACATCATCATGCCGTGCAGCTCTTCACATTCATCACAACCTGAGATATTCGATAGTAACTCCGCCAGTTCCTCGTCCGTCATCGCCCGGATACGGTCAGCGTTAGTGGCGGGAGTGTAGCCAGAACAGTATCGCTCCTCGTCTATGTCCAGATTGTCTCCGAAACGATTACACCAGCTAAATTGCTCACCGTCATCATCAGTCAGAAATCCATTGCATTTGCAGTTACGGCACTTCATCACTCGCCCTCCTCTGCCGGGATAATGGTAGGAGCGTTTTGAATGTGCCGTTCCATGAGATCAAGCCCGGTCTCATCGGTTACAAGGAATCGCGCGGCCTTTAAGCCACCGATGATGTATCCTTTCTCAATTAACTCGCCATGCGATGGAACGGGGACAAGAGGACAACCATCTTTCATCTGTTCCCAATTCTCAAAACCCTCATTAGCTTCGTTACTCTGTAAAATGCAGTCATCATTGTCTCGGCTCACCATAAACGGGCAATCCATACAATGTTCCGGCATTTCCATGCCCTTGATATACACGCTCATCTCCAGCACACCTCCGTTGTGAACATTCCCCGGTCAAGCGCCTCCGAATGAGAGGCACAGAATATATCCACCCAATAACCCCGGACGCCCGTGTCCTCGGCTATGTAAATATGCCCGTTGATTAAGACCTCGCTCCCCAGCGGTATCACGCTTGGGTCAACCGCCACGGTGCGCCCTGCCTCCGGCATCACACCGCTTGCTGTGGGGCCTCCTGCCCATTGTCCGCAACACCGGGCGCAGTTGCAGTAATGCGTTATACGGCACGTTGCACTGTGTGTCCATTCCAGTTGTTCGGAAATACCGGACAACTCAGTTGTTGCGTTTTCTGCAACAACTTCAACCGTTGCAATTTCTGCAACAGTTGGCTCCGGCTCCAGCTTGTCAATGTTTTTGGCCCACGGTGTGCCAAGAAGCAGCACCGTAGCCACGATCAGCGTTTTAATCATTTTTTGTCACCTCTTGCATGTGTGCTTTTATAATTGCTGGCCTCTGCCACATTCGCTCAAAAGCCCTCCACTCTTTTGAATAAACGGTCTTGGTGCGGGTAAAGTCCCGCTCCAGTTGCGAAAACGGCATGGCCCCAGCAAGATATATTTCCCGGTTTCACGGCAAACCAACAAACGCAAGGTCATCTGTGGGCGTGTATGATGTTTTCTTGACGAACACACGGATAATTCTCATCCGGCGTCCTCCCCCGGCAACGCCATTCTGTCGGCCACAGCGCCCAGCATGGCCCTGATATCCGCCGGGATCGCCGCCATGTCCCGCTCACGTTGCTGGTAGATGTTATACGCCTTGATAAACTGGCTATATATCACGGTGGTATAAGCCTCCTCGCTGGAGCTGGACGCCCATTCTTTAAGCACGGACGGGGAGCCGACAGCTTTTTGGCATAGCGCCGGGAGCTTGTTAAACGCCTTTTCAACCTCAAACTGATTAAGCCCCCGGACAGCCTTATCAACTATCACCCACGCCTCCTGTGCCGTCATTTCGTCCCGGCGGTCAAACTGGTGCAGCTCCGCCACGATCTGACCGGGAGCTGGCATAAAGCCCCTTGTGTCCTTGGCAGCAAAAGCAACAATGGCGGCCTTGACAGCCTCAAAGGGATAGTCAACCAGAACAAGGTGCCAGGCTTTGACTTTCGCCTGAAAGTCCGTGCTTGCTATGTCCCGCGGGTAATACTCACGCAGCAGGGCAATGATCCCGGCGGTCTCTTTTCTATTCATCGTCATCAAACGCTCCTTCCTCAATGAGCCTCAACAGCTCATTCCCGGCCCCGTCACCGGGCAAGCGTTTAACTTGTCCCGGTGAGCGGTTTTCACGGCGCTCCCATGTGCGAACAGCAGCTTTCCAGTCCTTCATCGGGTTTGTGCCCACCTTCCAGCCTTTAGAGGCATAGAAGTCAACAAACTGATTAGCGTCAATTCCGTTACCCCTCTCAGCACAATAGGCCGCCACTTCGGTTACGTCTGGGGGTGTGAAGCGCCAACGGCGCTTTTCTTCTTTTACTTCTTCTTTTCTATTAACATCCTCATTATCATTAACATTTACATTTACATTTACATTAGGTTTTTTATTTTCGTCATTTTTGAAAACCATTGGTTTTGTTTTTTCATAACCATTGGTTTCAGTTTCAATAACCATAGGTTTTTTTGAAGGGCGTCCGCCCTTGCCGCCGTTGTGTCTGCGCTCATTATTAGCGTCTATATTTGGCTTGATAACAGTAAACACGGCAAGGGCTGCGCCAGATAGCTGTGACACTTCTCCATTCAAAGCGTAGTTACAAATTGCAACTAAAACCTTGCGCTGGTCATTTGGGGACAGACATTCAGTCGCCTCGAAAAAGGATCGGTAAAATATAAAGCTGTCCACATTTACACCACCTTAAAAGGGTAATGATCCGTCATCCTCGTTAAGCACCTCGATAAACTTCTGCTTTTCATCCTCTGCTGGGGCTGTGTCCTCACCGGCCTTTTCGTCCTCAGCGTTCTTTTTTTCATCACCCAGGGTTTTCCACGTTTCGCTTTCCATGATCCGTTCCTGTATCCATTTCGGGAGGACGTCAATCTTTTCAGCAGCGGCAGGATCGTCCAGGTCAAAGATGAGCGGGAGGACGGTGCCCTCTGGCACTTTCATGCCCTTGGGGAGCTTCATAATGGAGCCGATACTCGCCCACTTGGAGCCGTCCTGCCGGGCCTTGTGGATTACTTGAATGAGGCAGGGGACACCCACAATGTTTCTGAGGTCAAAATTCTTAAGCTCCTCCGGGGTGAAGTCTCTGCCTCGCCATGAGATAAGGTCTTTCCTCAGATTGCTTTTAGCGTTCAGAGAGGCCGTGTAGACGTTTGTGAGTTTCCTACTATCGCCGCTCTCTAAAAGCTCTCCCGGCAGCTCCCAGGTGATAGCCACCTTGTGGCTCATGTTGTCGTACTTTTCGTTGTACTGGTCTCCTAAATCAGCCAGCACACAGCAGATTGCAGGGTAGCTGTCCTCAGGTAGCAAGGGTATTGTGCTGCCTCCACCTTCACTAACGAATAATGACATTGTTTTATCCTCCTGTTCTTATTTGATGGTTAAGTTTATGTGTTCTACAAGCTCCGCACCGGGCACCTTTTTCCCGGCCTTGATAGCGGCCTTGATAGCCGGTCTGTCTGGCTCTTGTTTTGTCCTGATGTACTCATCCGGGGCAAATTGCCAAAAATCATCATCGACCTCAACCGCTTGAGATTTCGTGTATTTTACCGACACACGGGGAGAGGAAAACGGCTCCCCATCGGTGGCGTCCTCCAAATACAGCTTGATACTCTCCACCCGTTTTTCAAGGCTCTGACGCCTCTCTGCAAGGGCCTTTTCCTGGTCTCTTATTGCCTTTGCCTCAGCGGTCAGGTTAATGACCAGACACGCAGCGTTTTCAATCTTTGTGTTCCTTGCCTCGGTTAGAGCTGTCAGCTCCTCAATGGCGTCCTCCGGCAGCTCCCCGGTGTCCGGGTCTGTCCGCATTAGTATCTCCTCAATACGGGCGTCAATCTGATAGATGTTCATTGTTTTTTTCTCCTTTTTTCTTTTGTAGGAAATGCACAAACGGGGTTTACCTTTTCATGTGTTTTAGGTAGTCATCAAGGCCCCCGTTGTTGAGCAGGGCAACATACTTTCCGTAAGTTAATCCCAGGCTCCTGGCCTCGGCTGCTATCTTGTTAAGGCTCTGCATAGCCGGTTTTGGTGGCACAGCTTTCCGGGCAAAATAGTATTGTGTGGCCCATTGGCGCTTGTGAATGTCAGAACACTTTTTGCAGTAAGATTGATTGGCGTTTGTGCGCTCAACGATCTCCCCGCATAATTTACACTTGATTGTGTCGCTCACTATCTCACCCCGGCTAACACCTGGAGGCCACAGCACAGGGCACAGGCCAGATAACCGGCGGCAAACAGAATGAAAGCGCCCACAAACCCGCCCACGATCTGGGCTATGACCGCCCGGCGCTTGCCCTTCGGTGACAGTCTGATAAATTCCCCATGCTCTATCATGCTATTTGCTCTCCCTTCATAAATCTGATAAACGGTCTTTTTGGTATCTTCACCCGGCACCCGGCAACTATGACCGGGAAACCGAGCATTTCAGGCCGCTCCTGTGCCTGGCACCTTATTGTTGCCGGGTTAGCGCACAGCAAGGGCGCTATCTGCTGACAGGTCAACACCTCACCCGGCAGCGCCTCAAGATCTTCTAATGTCATGCCGTTTCCTCCTTAATAAACCCGCTCACCATCTGACAAGGATTGAGCCGGGCCGAATAAAATGTCCAGTCGGGCACCTCAATAATGCCTCCGGGTAAAATCTGGACGTCGTTGAGCGGGACGGACACATCCCCAAAAATGGTTTTGAGCGTCATGCGATTTTTGTGCATTTTGTGATTATCTTCGTCAAGTCTGATTTTCGCCATGCTGTTTCCTCCTCTTCAGCGCAGATCACTCTTGCTTACCTAAAGCAGTATCACGAGTGGTCTGAGCAAGTTCCCGGCCATTGATTTTCAAATCGGCTTTAACCTGTTGCCGCTCGCTGATTTCTATTTTATTCAGCAGGGCGGCAACATCTTTAGGCTCCCCGGTGACACTCAGTTTGACAAGGCCCATGCCGTTTCCTCCTTTCATTCCTCACGCCGTGTAACTCTCAACGTCCAGCAGATAGTCAATAGTCCGTCCGCTTAACTCACGCAGTTTGAGTAACACATCAGATGGAATAGGGCCACCAGAGATATAGGCGTTATAGGTCTTAGGCGTAACGCCCAGCACCTCTGAAATCTGGAGCTTTGACATCCCGAGCCGCCCCCGCTCTGCCTCAATATTTGCTCTAAACACTTTTTCACTCCCTTCCTAAAATTCTACGCTATGAGTAATGCTTGATTTTAATTTAGCGCATAATGTGGAATTTGTCAATATAAAAATACTCGTTTTGAGGAATTTTTTATTGACAAAAGGAAAATAATGTATTATTTTTGATTTGTGAAAGGTGGTGAAATTCATGTATAAGAATTTGAAAGCCTTTAGAAAATCTCTCGGCCTCTCACAGCGTGAGTTTTCTAAACCTTTAGGAATAAATCTAACAACGTATAGCGGATATGAGACTGGTGCCCGTGACCCTAATTCCGAATTTTGGATAAGTGTTGCTAAAACGTATCATGTCTCTATTGATTATCTCATGGATTGTGAGGACATAAAAAAAGGCCCCACCATTTCTGGTGAGGCCATGAAGCTGGCAAAGGATTTTGACAGGCTGGACGCTCCTGGTCAGATGGCGGTTAGGGCCATAGCTGATATTGAGCTAAACCGGGTCACGCCGCCGCTTGAAAAAAATAAGGCGAGTGGGTAATGTAATTTACTTGTTGTAAAAATCAATAAAAATCAATAATATCTGTTATTATTCTTACTATAAAGGTAGCCAAAAGGTAGTAAAGGAGAATGAAAATGATAACCATTAAAACGCCTGAATCTATTGCCGCGTGTAATGGGTGCGGGAAAGACAAAGAACTCTTTGCCGTTAGCTTTACCCTTGACGGGCATACAGGCTTGACGCTCTATCTTTGCCCATCATGCGCCAATGAGTTGACGGTCAAGCTGATAAAAGAAGCAAAATAAGTTGGTGTAAAAATTTCACCCACTGTCTAAAAGTTGTAGTCAGTTGGTGTAAAAATCAATAATATCTGTTATTATTCTTACTATACTTGTAATAATCAATTATGTTTTTACAAAAATCAATTATGTTTTTGCAAAAAAGGGTGCCGCTCCCGGAAATGCACGAAACCAGGAGCGGCATGAGAGGATATGTGCCGTGAAACGAAAATAAGAAGAGAAGAAAAAAACAACATGCCATCATCATGGAGGCTATTATTATGATAACAGACAAACCGTCAGATGTCTATACCTGTTCCAAATGCGCCTCAGAGCTGCCACAGGGCGCTAAATACTGCCCCATGTGCGGCAGGGGTATAGATTACACCCCCAGCCGTAAAAAGCGTGGAAACGGGCAGGGGAGCGTGTACAAGCAGGGTAAAACGTGGGTAGCACAAGTGACACTTTATATCAGGGTAGACGAGACCGGCACCCTCAAACAGAAGCTAAGACGCAAATACGGCTTTACTACAAAAAAAGACGCATTAGCATACATTGAAACTCTAAAAGGCGCCCAGGGCCGCAAAATGCCCACACTCCTGTCTTATTATGAGATCTGGGAGAGGAATGAAGCGCCAAAACTCTCTGAGAGCAAGCGCACGGCCTATAAGATCGCCCGGAAACGGCTGGACAACATCATCGGTCTCCCGGTGGATCAGATCACGTTGAAAACGCTGCAAGACTGTTTGGACAATGAGGTCAGCAGCTATTACCCCGCAAAGGACATGAAGGATCTGTTGTCCAAACTATTTCAAAAAGCTATGGCGGATCAGTTTGTCAGCGTCAACCTCTCAAAACACCTCACGCTGCCCGAGCTACACGAAACGGCAGCCGAGCCGTTCACGGCTGATGAAGTCCAAAAATTCTGGAAGGCTTTCGCCGGCGGCGACACATTCGCCGGTTATCCGCTGTTAATGATCTATTCCGGCATGATGCCCGGGGAGCTGCTGTCCTGTAAAAAGGCCAGTATTGACCTGGATGCCTGTGAGATCCGTGGCGCCGGTAAAAAGACAAAAACCCGGCAGGAGACGCCCATTGTGTTTCCGTTCTTCCTGAGGCCGGTTGTCGAGGCCCTTATGCAATACTCAGACGGCCCCAAACTGGTAACGATGAATAAAGACACCTTCTACAAGGCGTTCAGAGAGGCCACAGAGCGGCTCCACATCAGGCCCCTCCCCATGTACTCCTGCCGCCATACAACGGGCACAGAGGCCGCCAGGACGGGCACAGCGGCCCCTGCGTTGCAAAAGTTAATGAGACACGCCAAAATAAGCACCACGCAGCGTTATATCCACTTGGATATGTCAGACGTTCACGGTGTTGCAAATAGCTTGCCGGTTAAATCCTATAACTCGGTGGTAACTCGGTGAATACCCCTCAAACCCTTGCAAATACAGGAATTTATACTCCCCTGCTAAGGGAGTAGGCCGCCAGAAGCGGCGCGAGAGTTCAAATCTCTCCTTCCGCGCCAAACACCCTTGAAAGCCTTGTGTTTTCAAGGGTTTGCGCTTTTTATGGCCTTTTTATTTTTTCGTTTTTGGAGAGACAAAAATACAGTAAAAAACAATAAAAACTCCTCCTATAACTCGGTCGGTAACTCGGTGTTTTGAAAATCTTTCGGCATTGCTTTCAGGGGTCTCCCCAAATACTCCCCTAAAAAATGAAAAAAGCCGGGGACGGAAAATCCCCGGCTAAATTCATGCTTTTAACTTCTCCAAATCCTCAATACGGTGATTGGCAACTTTTATCTGTTCTTCCAGCACCGGCACCCTTTTAGCGAAATTGTTATGCTCTCTGACTTCCCGTGTTAGCTCATCCAGTTTTGTGTCGGTGATAGCCTGTGCCTTTTCCAGACGGGCGTCAGCAAGGGCAGACTGTTTCTCCAACTCTTTCATGGTGGTCTTGTTGGCAATCACGGCAATAATAATCTCCGCAAATACAGACAGGCCCCCGGCAACAAGCGCAACAACAACAGCGTCCGACATCAGGTATCGCCGTCCTTCCGTGTGAAGTAATAGGCCATGACAGCGCCGTAACTGGTACAGTAAAGGGAAAGCAGCTCCTTTGACGGCTCAAAATCGCCAAGCAGTAAAACTATCAGCGCAACAGTCATTAGCAGCGTGACTATCGTCTTGACCTTCAAGAGCTGGATTAAGGCGTCTTTCATTTACCGTACCCCCTGTATCATGTAATATTGTTTTGTGCTGGTGTTGATCTTCGCAAAGCTCTCAGCGCCGTTGATACCGGCAACATGACCGCCGTCCATCATAATGGCAACCTTGAAACACATCTTTTTTGCCAGGGCGTTTACTTCTGCCGCCGTCATGTTTTCGCAGTAAACAAGGAAAACATGATTATTTTTATAGCCCAGCATGGAGTGATCAGTTTTTCGGAGAACATCGGAAAAGTCCTCTTTCCCCAGCTTGCAAAAGCCCTCGGCGGCAGGATCGTAATTGTTCAGCAAGCCTACACCACCCACAGCCCACAAAAGGCCCTTTGGCAGCTCACTCACGTTTTTGACACGCATAATGCCCACACCGCTGGTGAACGTCTTATATATAACGCTCTCAGGTTTTCCGTAAGCGGCATGACAGGCGTCTGCCTGGATCGTGATACCGTCCTGGATCAGAATGGAGCAGGGACGGCTTATGCCATTTTTATCTGTACCGTAAAAGCTGCCGTTTATGGTGTTCTTATAATCTGACAGCTTTGAGCCACCAGCAGAAAACGGAACAATGTCACGGGCAATAATGACCGGCGCATTGTAGATGTTGAGCGTCAGCGGAAAACAATCGGCATTGAGCTGACAGGCTATGTCGCTCATGGTCTGCGTCCCGATTTCACCGTCCGGGACAGCATTAACCTCCGCCTGTATAGCCTTTATCATATTGCTCTCAGAGGCCGTGGAGCCTTTGACAATATCCATAGACTTCCCTCCATTCAAAACGGTCACACGGGGCCGTATAAAGGCCACAAACAGGCTCATAGCCCGTGTGCGCTCCATAACCGCCCCGCCGTTATCGTCATTGGTAATGCTTGTATTGCCCTCTACGGTAAAAACAGCCGTTTTCCCGACAGACCTTACAATGCCGACATGATACCGCCCCGCTCCAAAACACATAATGCCAATATCGTTTGCTTTAGGTGTTTTTACAAGACAGCCGGGATCGTTTACCCTATACCAATTCAAAAGCGCCGTGCATGAAGCCGTCTTATAAGGCAAAGTTGTTCCAGCGGCATTATACCAATACTGCACAGCCGTCATGCACCACGGATAAGCACTCCCGGAAACAGGCTTGCCATAATACCAGGTGTTGTACTTGACATTGTTGCTGTTTGCCGGTCTTTCGGTTATTCCTATATCCTCAACAGCCAGGTCAAGGGCCGTCATGCGTCCTCACCTTCCAGCTCGTTAATCCTGTCACGGATCGCCTGTCTCTCCGTGTGGAGAGCCTGTATGTCATAAGGCAGAGACGCACCCACAAGCTGGGCCTCAGAGCATTTGATTATTTTATAATCGCTTGCCGCTAACTGTGCTTTAAGCTGGACAATCTCATCAGCAGGATTAGGCTCGGGCGTGGGGATGGTGCCCTCCGTCAGCTCCGTAACTACGCCTTTACTGGCTGTCACGTTCACAAAGGGGAAAGTAGACGGTATCTCCATATCATCCGGAATAACAGCCCAGCCGTTTCCGGGCTTGCTCCCGCCGTTCTGGTTTTTGTGCGCTCCGTTTTCCTCTGCCGCAACTTTGATATATCTCATATACCTGTCCCCCATAATCCTAAAACAAAGTAGGTAGTTCCTGATAGGTTGAGCTGATTATATTGGTTTGTGGTGCAATACCAGGAAATAGTCTTGCCGTTGCTGGATTTTTTTGCATAAGAATATGAAAGATCTTCAAGCCAGTCAAAAAAGCCCTTCTTAGCCACATAAGATGTGGTGAGAGCAGCGGTAACAATGCTGAAACAATTATACTCGTCACCACCATACTGGCTGTGAAAAGACGGCTCGTTTACCATTATCACAATTTCGGGTGCAATAGAAAAGGTGACAGAACACGGGTGACTGCTGCCATAAGTACCGTCCCCGGTATAAGACACCATTTCCCCATAAACCGCATTATTGCCGAGTAAGGCCAGGGCGTCATTTACCGTGGCGTTAGCAGGGGTTAAACCAAAGGCCGTAGCTGTCGCATCAGCTAAAAGGGACGCCTTGTTTAGAGGCGTCCCAAGCTGTGAATATCCTGATGAATTAACACCATTCAAATCTATTGGCAAGGTGCCAGAGATCAGAGCGGCAGCAAATGTCTCATAATCGGGGTAGAGCGTCAGAAAGTTTGACACGCTCTTGAGAAACCGGCTCTTGCCTTCTCCTGTGGGAATAAAATCTTTCATCGTTATACCTCTCCACTATAAATTTCGCCAGCATAAAACTGACCTGATTTCACCTCATCAATATAACCCATGATTTCACGCCGTTTTGCTTCGATATTCTCAGCCAGCAAAAACAACATCCGTTCAATGATGTTGGCACCATCAAGAGTAAGGTTGGCCATGCTCTCCGGGAGATTGGGAAGTCCAGCCGGGAGGCAGTCCCGGAGAGCATTAAGCTGGGAGAGATAACCGTCCATGGCAGTAACCACAGGAGAGTTATTAACGTCAAAGGTGCTGTTCTCGTCCTCCATGGCCCATGTTGTTTTCATGGTCACAGACGGGGGAGAATAGCCCAAATCAATGATGTTGCCCCAGGCAACACCTTGAGAGGCTGCGTAAGTTTGCAACTCACCCGGCAGGGCCGCCAGCAATGCACACAAAGCATTGCCAGCGGTAGCTACACGGTTAAGGTCAGCAGCGCCATAGCTGCCGTTCTGATTTTGGCCCAGGAGCGTAAACCCGTTGCCGTCCGGGTCAGTAAACTGTATATCATTCGGGTCAAGCATCTGCGGCACCGGCCCATATTGCAGCTCGTTAAGCTGGTCTGCTGTCGGTGTTGCTGTTGCGTATATCGCCTCAAACAGCTCCCGGAGGCGCTGGAAATCGGCGGCAGAGCGGTCTATTATCAAATTCCAAAGGCTCATATATTCGCCTCCGCTTATGCGTATTTTTTATAGCTGTTGTGTACATCGTCTCTGTTGAGATACACATAAGTCATTGTGTGATTGTCAGCCGGGAGACATTCTCAGGTATGTCCCAGATCAGCAGGGCGAGTGTTAATCGCCCTGCTTTTTTGGCCTCTGGCGGTTACTTAAAGGTTTCTTTTAGTCTCTAAATAACATCTTCAAGTGCAGACTGAATGATGTTCGCCAGATGTGCCTGTCCATAGGCGCTGGGATGTGTAATGTCGCCGCTTCCACGATAATAAACCTTATTGGTGTCAGCGCCATTTATGCCGCTCTTATCAAATACATCACAACAATAGATGCCGTACTGTTCGCACTTCATTTTGATGCACTCTGCCCGTTCACGAACTGACATAACGCTTGTGACTGGTAATACGTTTATTATGCGGTTTCTCAAATCAACGTAGTTAGTCTGATTGTAGTCCGTGCCGTACTGCATCATTGTGCATATAACAATGGGTTTGCCGGGAAATCTGTCTAAAAGGCCGAGGATTAGCACATTCAAACCTCCAAAAAATGTGGTAGTGTCCGTGCTGTTATACTCACCACGAGGAGTGTGCCAATCGTTTGTACCACACATAACAACAACAGCATCAGCCGTCTGCGACACTTTTCTCCAGCGTTCACACACACAGTTACCCGTTGTCCATGTAGAGGGGTCATCCGCATCATACCCAATCTCTTCGGGGTCAAGATGTCCAAAATGGTAATCATTAAGATGAGTGTCGGGGTCATGCGCCAACGTGGTAGCAGATATTCCATAATCAAGTGCTGTACAATTCGTTCGTGCGGCGATTATCTGCGGCCAGCATGGTAATACATAGTCGGTGGATGTAATGCTGTCACCCACAAATGCGATTGTCTTGCCATAAAGTTTATTAGCCGCCTTATAATGCAGGATACAGTCGAGTAAATCCTTGTTTTTGTATGCGTATATATAACACGTCTGTCCGTAAGTATCATCTGTTCCGACATAATTGGATAGTCTTACATATTTTGCGCTTGAATAGGCGGCATCGGTTAGGTCAATAATGTAATCAGTTTCCATCTCGGTGTTGACTTTTGATATGCCAGACAAGAAGTTTTTGCTTGCATCATAGAACGCGATTGCCGTGCCGGAATTGTTGAGGTAGGTTTTTGCTTTCAAGGTTGAAAGACCGCTGATGTCTATGTAATCTGTATATCGACAGTTTGTGTTTGTGCCAACGCCACCAGACAAGTTTATGATACCGACGTTGTTATACGCATTTGGATAATTGAAATAAACATAGTTCTGCTGTCTTGAATTGATGTAATCAAGATTGTCGTTTATACCTATTATCTCTGCAACAATATCTCCATTCTGGTAACAATAGAGGTATGCTTCTCCACCCAATCCGTTGATGTAGACAGATGTCACCCTTATATAGCACGCGCTATCATAAGACACCCCGGTCAAGTCAATATCGTAACTCTTCCACGTTGCGCCTTCGGTGTTGATTATTTCAGATATGGCTGTCAATAAAGTCCGGGAGCTGTCATAAAAGGCGATTGCATAGGTCTTATCATTTGCGAAAAGATAAGCCTTTAATCTGGTAAGGTCTTTTATATACAGAAAGTCCGTCATGTGACAGGCCGCATTACTCTCAACAGCGCCATCTGAACTTCGCACTCTATACCCATGAATAGGGAAACCGCTCCATATCGTTAATTTATAACCCGGCCTCTCGTTTGTATAATCTATGGCGCTCTTTAAGTCACCAACTTCGGCGCTTAAATCAGAGTAATCTTCGGGTATGCTCTCAAGCACTTCCTCGGCCTCTGCCGCTGCTGCCTCGGCCCTCTCCGCATAGTCTCCACCGGCAGCCGCCTTGACCTCGTTAATGGCTGCGACAAGGTTATCCTTGTTTGTGGTAGTCAGGTCTGCCAGATTGCCCGTGGTAGACGGCTGGACAGAAGTCCCGGCCTTTGCCAGTAAAGCATTGACCTGTGCAGCATAGTAATCTATCTGTGCCATTTATAAGCCTCCTTACTTGTCATAGTAAATTACAACGCACCCGGCAACACCGGCAACACCGGCCTCTCCTGGTGTTGGGTATGCGTCAATAACTGTGTGATATATCGGTAATTCATCCTCGGAAACGTCAACTTCACGCTTCTGGCCTTGATAGCCGCCAGCGCCGCCCATGCCTCCGTCACCTGTACCGGCAACAGGGGCCTCCACGCCCGGTCTGGCGTAGCTGTCCCCGGAGATAACATCTGTATAGCCCCTGGGGTAAATAACGCCATTGGCGCTGCTGTACGCTCCCATGACGGTATTCTCGCCAATAGAGATAGAAAACACCTGAGCGGGGGTAACAGTCACGGTGCCAGCCCAAACTTTACCACCAGCGCCGTCAGCGCCCGGCGTTCCTGCGTCATCCCAAGTGCCGTCTGTACCATGACCGCCGTCATAGCCGTGTCCGACAAGGATCAGACGCAGGCTGGTAACGTCAGCCGGGACAGTCCATGTGCCTGAGGTGGTCAGCACCAGCCGCTCCTCATACAGATAAGAGCCGTCAGCCTGTAACAGCACGGATTTACACCCTCTCACCACGCCATTGTTAAAGTCAATGGTCTGCTGTAATAACCGGCCTGTGGTAGCGTTAGAGGCGTCAAGCTGCACCGTGGACACATCACCTATCTCAGACGTTGGATCACCACGGCCCACAGTCTCAATGCGGTTTCCTCCGTAAGCTGCCAACATCATCCGGGCCGCAGCTCTCGCCGCCGCCTCCGTGTGCAAAAACGGATTACTGACGGAAACGGTGTTACTTGAGCTGGAGGATGTACCGCCGATACTCAACTCCGTCCCGTCAGACAGAGTAAAATCTATTCGGGCTATGTCATCATTGCCGGTCATTGTGGGATAGTTTTCTAAATTCCCCAGGGTGAGGATGTTGCCCTCACTCCAGAACGGCTCAATGGTAAGATAGCCGGTCTTAGCGTCCGCCCGAGGCCATGTCTCCGTTGCCTGACAAATCCACATGAGGATTTCGCCACAAGACACATCCGCTATTGCGTCATCATTCGCCACAGTAACAGACAAGGCCGCATAATCCGGGTCAACGTGATAGTGTGTAGCAAAGTTAGCCCCGAGCTGGGATACAAGAGCCTCCGCCCACCCGGAAAGTGTCGTGGGCAGCGGAGACGGCACATCAAAGCGCCGGTCAGCCAGGAGACCGATTATATCCACTAAGTCCCATTTCATGGTTATATCGTTGTTTGACGTTCTCCAGCCGCCGTTATACTGATAATAGGTGCCTGTGGGGATGTACTCGGTATCTCCGCCCACATCAACGCCCACAGAGGTCTTAATACCCTGCCTGTCCTCAATGGATCTGAAAATACCGGCCTTGTTCCGAGGCTCAAAGCGCCTGTCAAGGTTATCCATTGTGAGTGTGCAAGTACAATACGGCAGAGACAGGTTAGTGAAAGCTCCCTGCATATTGAGATTGAAACCGGCAAGCTCAGAGTTGCCCCAGATTTCAAACACACCTATAACGATTTCGGGTATTCTTAGCCGTCTGAGCGGCAAGCTCCATTTTGTAACCGTTATCTGCACATAAGCGGGATTGTAAAGCTCAAAGCCGGTGATCCGCACGGCCCTCTCGGTGTTCCCCGTGAAACTCTCAGAGTATTGATGGCTTGCGTCCGCATAGATCAGAACGTCAAAGTCTACGCCATAGCCGTCATAGTCTCCAGTAGGCCAGTAAACGGCGCATTCCTGCAAAAACTCCACCCCGGAAAAATTTATGGTATAAGTGAAGGTCTTGGTCTTATCGTCTGCAAACAGCGCAGATGTCTCAATACCCACCTCAGCAAGCGGGTCAGGAGGTAACTGAAAAGAGCCGTCCAGGAGCCAGCGTCCCGGCTCTAAAGAGGCCAGAGGCGTCAGCTCCAATACACGGTCATGGAGCTGGGCATTGTCCGCCCAATCCGTTTCGGTATCGCCTGTAACAGAGCCGTAAACTATATCCGGGTCAGAGAGGTCTACGGCAGCTCTCACCCTCATGCGCCGCCGCTGTGCTATAATTGCATTTTTGTACCCGGTAGAGGCGCTAATCATGCGGCTCCACCTCCCGGAGTGTAAAAGCTATATTGTGCCAGTATGCCTCTCCCCGGCGGGAAAAGGCAAAAACCGGCGGGGTCAAGCTCTCCACCATAAAAGTGGATGATACCATCCCTCCGCCGTCATCTGGCAGATATGAAACGGGAAAAGCTGTCCCGCTCCTCAGAACAGCGGCAAGCTGCGCCCACAGCGCCGGGGTCAGGTAGTCATAAGAGTAATCTATCTTTGTGACATGACCCCGTATCTCCCATACACGCCGCCCGGAGATCATGTCCACCTGTGTCCCCAGCTCCGCCGGGTAACACCTGTATTTATCCCCGGCGGTCTGAGGCAGATATATTCCGTTGACAATAAGCTGAGTAATCACATCGGCCTCCTTATCCCACAGCCGGGTTTAATATCGGGGTACCGTTAGCACGGGCAACATCTACAAAGTCGTTTATTGTTTCCTCTGCAAAGGTACGCCCATTAACCTGGAATATTACCTTCGTTACACCGTGAGGCATGGCGCTCAATGCGGTCTGTATGCCGTTGACGGTGTCCGCCACTTGGTCTCTGGCGCTATACTCGGGAGCGTTTATGCGGGGTGTCATGCCCACGGTAGCCATTTCCATGGCGTTTCTGACATCATCAGTCACGGCCCCGGCCTCAGCTAAGAGAGCGGGGAGACCAGCCTTGAGGCCGTCTGTTGCCCCGATCATTACGTTCTCAAATACGCCTTTGCTCCACTTTGACGGAGAATTAACGTCAAGGGCGTCTTTACTGGTAAACCAGCCTTTTATTGTTTCGACAACGCCCTTAACTTTGCCCTTTAACCACTCTATTTTGTCCCCTATACCGTTCCAAATGCCAGTAAGTATATCACGGCCCACCTGGACAAACTGCGACAAAAGGCTCTGTATGCCGTCAACAAGAGTAACCACAATTTTCCCGGCAGATTTCGCAATTTCGGGGAGATTGTCAATAATTGCATTTGCCAGAGTGACAATAAGCTCAAAAGCAGCGGTCAACAGTTTCGGGGCATTTTCCACAATGGCGGTCACAAGATTAGCCACAATTTCGGGAGCCTTCTGGATCAACTTGGGTAATGCCTCAATCAATCCCCCTGCAAGGGCTATAATGAGCGTCAGGGCAGCGTCAATAAGCTCAGACAGCATATCCGGGTCAGTCAATGCGTCTACCAGCGTTAAAACCGCCTCAATCGCCACAGGGATGAGCTTGGGGAGAGTGTCAGTCAGGCCCTTAACTATCGTGACTATTATCTCAATAGCCGTCTGTAAGATTGTGGGGAGATTTTCAATAATTGACTGAGCTATGCTCATAATGATGTTAAGGCCAAACTCAATAGCTTTGGGTAAAAACTCATTGAGCTTTTCCACTAAATCGTCAAGAACTTCCTGGATAATATCGCCTATACTATCCCAGTCGTTATTCTGGAAAGCAGACACCAGCTTTGTGATATAGCCGGTCAGAGTATTTATGGCATCGGCAGCGGGGCCAGCAAAAGCGGAAACAAGGATATTCTTAGCCGCTCCCGTAGTGGCCTTAAACTTGTCCATGGCGTCTGACACGCCATTTAAGCTGTCAAGGGTGTCCTGGCTCATTATGAGACCGGCAGCCTCAGCTTCATCACCTAACTGTTGTAAGGCGTCAGCTCCGCCCATAATGAGCGGGTTAAGGTCTTGGGCAGACTTGCCAAACAAATTCATGGCAACTGCATCACGCTCTGTTTCGTTGGTAATCTGGCCCAGCGCGGCAATGGTCTCATTAAAGACCTCGTTACGGTCACGGAGGTCTCCGTTCCCGTCAACAACGGACACACCCAGCCGCTTAAAAGCCTCTGCAGCCGCACCAGAGCCGCTCTGAGCTGACGCCATGTTCTTTGTCAGCTTCGTCATGGAGCCGGTCAGAGTGTCCAGAGATACGTCTATAAGGTCAGAGGCATACTGGAACTTTTGCAGCTCCTCGGTGGAAAGCCCGGTGGTCTTTGCCATGGTGTTAAGGTCATCGGCAGCATAAGCGGCATTTACCACCATTTCCCCGAGAGCCTTAGCACCTTCCATAATGGCGGACGCCAGCGCCTTTACACCGGCAACGATAGCTTGAGAGGCAAGATTAGCCTTAAGCAGATCGCCGGTCTTGGCGCTCTTGTCACCTAAATCCTCAACCTCATCCCCGGCCTCATCAACACCGTTGGCAAGGTTTTGCATGGCCTCCTCGTTCTGCTTGATTTCGGCCTCGTTCTGGTTTAGCTCTGTCTCCGTTTTATACAAATCCTGTAAGAGCTTCTGGTATTTGGCAGATGTGGGGTCTACGCCCTGATCGTCCAGCTCTTTAAGCCGGGCCTTCTGCAAATCCAGCTTTTGGTTAAGCGCCTCAGACCGGGACGCTAAAAGCTCATTTTTGGAGGACAATGCCTCCATGGATTTTTCTTCACCTATAAATGCGGAGGTGACGGCCTTTGTCTCGGCGGCAAGGGTCTTGATATTGTTGTTAATATCAGTAATGGATTTCCTGAACTCAGCTTCTCCTTGGACACCTATTTTCGGCCCTATATCTGTTGCCATGTGTACACCTCCTAAAAGTCAAATACATCATGCTGTTCCTGCTTTTCGGACAAGCCCCGCTCCTCGATTAACCATGCGTCAATCTGATCGTAGACCTGGCCTAAAGGCAGATAAGCGGTCTCCCGGCGTGTAAGACCGGCCCGGGCACCATGAAAGTAAACCCACGCAGGGCTTATTCGTCCTGCGTGGGTGCTGCGTTTTTTGATTTCGCCTCAATCGTCCTCTCCGTATCTTTTTGGAGAGTGGAGAATATAGCATTGACGGCGCTTGGATCAGATATGTCGATAACGTCCGCCGGGCGTCCTTTAAGGGCCGGGGGCAGCTCCATGCCAACAGTCTCACAATAGCGCCGTCCAGCCGCCAGGAGGATAGTGAGAACTTTGTCAATGGCCTTTATCTTGTCAATATCGCTGCCAGCGGTGATAGCGTCCGCCATGGAGCTGGTATCACCGAAAGCCTCACAGATCTCCTCCGTAGCGGACAGAGAAAAGCATAGCGGGTGTTTTGCACCCGCCAGCTCTATATAAGAAAGTTTCATGCGTCAATCACGGAGACGGGGCCGCAAAGCAGTCCGTAATGAACTGGATCGCCGCCGCCTGTGTCGGAAATACATATTTTCTGCGCCAGGGGAAAGCGCCGGTGGAGCCGCCAGCAACGACAGTAGCGGTCAGCTCGGGGGTCTGCCACTCAATGCCGTTATCGCCATTGTAGGTGTTGGAGGTCTCGTCCATGGGGTTAAAGGTGCAGGAGGCATATATAACAGCCTCATACTTGTCACGAGCCTGGCTCTCCTGGTTCCAGCGGATAAAGGCCACACCGACAGTAGCGGCCTCCTCGTCACCGTCAAAGTCAAAGCCGGTGCCGCTGACGGTGGTGGTGCCCACGGTCACGGCCTCGGTGGTGGCGGTCACGCCGTAAAGGTCTGCAAATGCGTCCTGGGTAAGCCGGTCAAGGGTCAGGGTAAGATTACCACCGGCAACGGACACGGCGTCCGTCTCGGCAATGGCGTTGTTCGCCCAAAGCCGGTTAGACTTGCTGTCATTGTTGGTAAACTGTGCGGAAATGGCCTTGCCCATGGTCTTAACGCCGCCATAAGCGGTGATAACACCATCGGTAACTGTGGCCTTGGAGTAATAGACGCCATAAAGTCCTATTCCTGCCATTTTGTATCATCCTTTCTTGAAAATTCTGCTAATTATCTGGTCAAAATTTCTTCCGATTTCTGCTTCTGCTGCTGATTTGACACGATTGACCGCCGGCCTTATAAAAGGCCGTTTTGTCATGCGTGACGTCCCGCTCTCCAAGGCTCTTGCCTTGAGCATATTCGGGACGCCTTTTTCGTCATAACCCCAAACATCAACTTTTGTGTAAACATAGCCCTCTTTATCCTCAAATTTTTTCAGATAAAAGGCGTTTTGCAGATCGCCACTATCAACGGGTGTATTGGCTTTAATTTCTTCAATCACCATGGCCGCAGCAGGATAGACCGCTTCTTTAATGGCTGCCTCGACATTTACTTCAAGGCCGGTTAGTTCCTTTATGTAGTCATCAAAGCCGTCAAATGTAATCTTAGCCATGGGTGTAAAGCAGCTCCTCTGTTACATCCTCAAACTGTTCATAGTCCGGGTCTACCATGGGGGCCGAGACGTTTTCCCTATCCAGCACTTCAAACACCCATTCGTAATGAACAAAGCCGGTGTCCTCCTCATACTGGATAGAGTTAAGCCGGTACGGTATCTTGTAGAGCGTCAAGGCAGCCTCTATATTGCGTTTTGCGGCCCCGGTGCCCTCCCGGGAGTAGAAGTCTATGGTGCCCTCTAAAACCCGCTCTGCGTGGGCGTTATTGGCATACAGGGCCTTTTCATTGTCCTCCGCATAGACGCCATGGTCACAGGCGCTCATATCAGCAGCTTTACTCCAGCCAAAATGGGCAAAAGGCAGCCCCGTATATGTAAGGGCAGCCACAAGATCATCCCACATAGGCTTTCGCCTCCTCTGCTGTAAGCTCAATTTTCTGACCATTCAAGTACGTCCGAATAATACGGTACCGCTTGCCCTCATAAACACAGGTTTTCTCATTCTGATACTCCGCATAGTCCTCCAACACAAAAACAAAAGACGGGGTCAAGGAATTTTCCATAGCCCGGTAATATTCGTTATACCCCACGCTTTTGATTGTGCAGAAAACTTTGCGCCGTGTCTCCTGGGGCCGGTCAAACACCCCGTGCGTTTCCGGCGTCTCTGAAACGAGATACAGAACGCCCTGCCTGTTCATACTATGTCACCCCAATCGGTGTAGCCGGTGGCGGTGGTGAGCTGCGCCTTCTGTTCGTCATAAGACGCTTTGAGGCGTGAATACTCTCCATCCGTCAATGAGGAAAAATGGATTTTGCAGTAGGTGATTATTGCCCTCTCGCAGATTTCGTCAAGCGTAGACGGCAACGACACCCCGGCAATACCCAAATCCGTCTTTGCCGCTGCTATGAGGTCAGTCAAATCAGCGTCATAATCGGTGACGGTGACACGTAGGGCCAGTTTTGTTTTTTCAAGAAGCGTCAACCTTGCCGCCTCCTTGCCATGAATTTTTGATAATCATACTCGGTGTAAAGGTGTTCAGGCGGGTAATGGGTGTCAAGCCATATAGTATAGCCATGACACGCCGCTCTGATGCAGAAATGTCTGTCCTCACCCCACACAGCCTTGTAAATGTTCGGTATTTGAGTGTAATCAACACCGGCCTCAAACACCTCCCGCTTAACCAGCATACAGGCACCCGTCCCGCCGCACTCATACAGGCCCGGCGTTTTCCATTCGTCCCGCATACCGCTTGCCTGGTCATATAACCAGGCATTACACCAACCGTTAGTCCAGAATATCTCAGCCACAATATCCTTATCCGCTGCAAGCAGCGCACAAAGCGTCTCGGGCTGGAGAACAAGGTCAGTATCTACGGAAAACCAGTAATCATACCCACCGTCAAGCGCCGCCTGAATAGTGGCGTTTCGGAGGCCGTGCATCTTGGTCAGGTTATCATGTGACCAGCAATGCGTGTTTACGGCCTTCTGGTATTTGTCCCCGGTGTTAATGATTACATAATTCCCCCGGATATACGGTATAACCTTGGGGCAGTCATTAACCACAAAAAAGCGGTCAACGATTACGCCCTCCGGGATAATCAGCCGGTCAAGGGCGTCCTGGTATTCCCGGAATATTTTTGTTTCCTGCTGGAGCGGGGCTGTGATTAAAACTTTAGTGGATTTCACTCTTATACCTCTCTGCGTCCTCGGGGTAAATCGTCAGGTGCGCCACATGACCCAGCCTGACTGTCGGCTCTGCGTAGATGTGATACCCCAGCTCAACGGCCCTCTTGCAAAAAGACAAATCCTCTCCGTACTGTTTGAGAGGATAAAAGGCTGTGCCGCAGCTTTCCATGACGTTCTTAAGGATTTCCGTCTTGATAAGTACACAGGCAAAGCCGCACCCGGCAACCTCAAAGGTGGTAGACGGGTATTCATTCAGCTCCCAGCGTTTAAGCGCCGAGAGGTCAATGTTTTTGAACAGACACGAAAGAAACGGGCTGCGTCTGCCGTGTGCAATTCCGCTGACAAAGTCCTTGTCAGAAAAACTAAGGTCATCTAACAGGGTGTCGTTGAAAACCATATCGCTGTCCAACCAGAGAACGTGTGTAAATCCCTTGTTGATAGCCCTGCTTGCCAGCCGTTCCCTTGCCATGTATATAAGTGATCCGCTTTCCGTGGCGATTTTATAATCAACCCCGTCTGCTCTCAAGCGCCGGTCAAGTTTGACCAGGCTCTCCATGAAAGCTATCGGCACAGTCTCCATACACGGAATTGCAATCAGCAGTTTCATTTTTTAGGCCCTTTCCTTGTTTCTGGTTTCCTTACAACCGTTTCCCGCTCATCCTTCTGGATGGGCACGGCAGCTCCGACAGACAGCAGGAAAGCCGCCTGTTCCGGGGAGACCTCTACGATCTCCCCGGCTTTGCAGTTAATACGGGCTGCCCGTTTAAGCAGCAGCCTCATCAGGTAGTGGCGGCAGCGGGCTTAATGATCTTGGCAAGACGGCCCGGGCCGGTGACGTCATGGGCAGCATAGATACGGCCCACAACCTTAACCAGATCGGCCTCAGCCTCGGTCAGATCATCCCACTTGATGACAACGCCGTCACCCTCGGGGAAGTTGACCTGGACGCCAGCAAGATCACCGACAATGGCGTAAACGCCGGTGCCCTCAGTAGCGGTGGAGTAAGCCGGGAGAGCGGAAGTGTAAATCCTCTGGAGACCGGCAAACGGGTCAATGGCGAAATTACCGGCGGCCTGGGCAGCCAGGAACTCAACCTCAGTAAGCCTGTTCATAATTACGACAGGACGCACAGCCTCATCAGAGAGATATGCGGCAGCGTTAGGAATGGCGGTCACGCTGGGAGCCAGGGACACGGCGGGGACACCAACCTCGTCATTATCGGAGGTGGTGGGAGAGTTGACAATATCGTCGATAACGAGAGCGGAGAGCTTCTTCATTATCTGGTAGGTCAGCTCATCGTAGACATAGCGCAGGAAAGCCTCGCCGCCCATGGCAACAGCCTCGTCAGACAGGCGAATCCACTTCTTGATGTTAGCCGGTACCATGGCAACAATACCCAGGGTCAGGCTCTCTTCGGTAACGGCGGTGGTGCCCTCAGTATGGACATAAGCGGGATCGGTGGAAAGCTCAAAAGCAACCTTGAGATTTCCACGGATATAGGTACGGCGTACACGGGAGAGAATGGCGTCATTCTCCCAGGCGGTGCGGATGATGCCGTCAATGAACTCGGGAACAGGCAGGGTGCCAGAGACGTTCTCAGTCAGCAGAGTACGGCACTCCTTGTCATCCCCGGTGCGGATGTACTTGGCAAAAGCGTCAATGTACTCTTTGCTGTTGCGGATTTCGGCATTGGTCATCTTGGCGTCTCCCTCCTTCATTTTTTCAACCACTTCACCAGCGCCCTTGGCGATAGCGCTTCTAATAGCATCCTTCTTGGCAGCGGCAGCCTTGCGCTCCTCGATCTCGGCGTTAATGCCTTTGACTTCCTCCTCAAGAGCGGTCAGATCGGCATCCTCATTCTCAACCAGCTCGGCAATTTCAGCTTTACGAGCCTCCAGCTGCTCAATAGTTATTTCCTTAAACATTGTTATACCTCCAGTAAAATTTTTATTTTTTGTTTGCTCCGTTCACGTTCAGCAACTTTACGGCGCTCCTCCGCTGCCTCGGCGATAACTCCCTCGCCATAGGCCCTCGCTGAAATTTCGGTAGCATTATTAGCAGGCAAGCTCACGGCAGATACGTCATAGAGCTTGCGGATGCTCGTTATGGTACGGAGGATGTCATAACCCTCCTCCGTCTGGGTGCTGTTGCGGACATCCTTGTCCACAGTAAAGCCAAAGGACATTTTGTCAGTATAGCCGCCCTTGATTTCCTCATAGAGCTGACGGCCCATCTCCGTGCCGCCCAGGTTTGCCCGGATGAACAAACCATGATTATCAGGCTTTACGGACAGGGTGCCGTTTGAAGTCCGGGCAAACACCCGGCCCTCATGGTCATACTGCATGATTACGTCAGACATATCGGTCTCATTAAAGGCACCGGCGTCAATCTGTTCCCGGACGGTATAGCCGTCCATTTCATAAAGCACATAAGGCTCGTTGAATGTGGTGGCGTAGCCGGTGACAATCATGTCCTCGGTGTCCTCTGCCGCTCTGACCTCTATAACCGCCCTATACTGACGGCCTTCTTCAAGTTTCTGCTGGATCGTTTTCGGGATCATTTTCTAAACCTCCTGTCTTTTCATCGGCGTTGTAATATTCGCCTCTGACTATGCGTATATCTCCATTCTCAACAGGCGGGAGCTGGAAAACCTCTCTTGCCTCGTTGAGTGAGAAAATTCCACGGTCTACAAGCTGCGCCGCAACATTCAGCTTGTCGGCATTAGTCATATACTGGAGCCGGTTTGCTGTTGCCATGACAAAGTTGCCCTGGCTCTGTTCCCGGTAGGTAAATATCATCCGGGTCATTACCTCAGAGAACTGAATAGCAAAAGGCTCTATGCAGCCTTCGTAAAAGGCGGCCCATGCGTCACCAAAAGCCTTGTTCTGAATAATGTCCTCATTGACGCCAAAATAATCAAACACAGAGCGGTTAATGACCGCCATCTGCTCAGCATCAACAACAAAGGGCTTGCTTTCCACCTGTTTGATGTTTTGGTAGGTGTTCGGGAACAGCAGCATGCCGCCGCCCCCGGCGTCCTTGGAGAAGTTTTCCTCGGTGAAACGCTTACGCTCTTTTGCTAAGTCCTCAGCCTTGGCAAAATTGGAAAGCTGAGCCATAAAGCGGTAAGTGGCGGCAGACTTGACGCCTTCCTTAATGCCCTGGTTTTGCATATTGATTAAATCCATTGTCGGCAGCAGGGCGCTATTGGTCTCGCCAAACATATCAGACCTGTACTGGTGCCGAGTCATAATGCCGCAATACTCCAGCTCAATAGCCGCAACCTCACCCCAGCCGAAATGGTAACGGAGATATGGTGTCTTGTCCGCTCCATACTGTACGATTTCGCATGAGCTGGGCAAAACTGAATAAACGCCTGAGACCTCACCATATTCGTCATACACCGGCGTGATAAAAGCCGTATTGTGAACGTAAAGGATCGTTGCCAGCCGATATAGGAACTGCGACCAGGTTTGTAATTCATTCGGCCCGTGTTCAAGTTTGAGCTGCAACTTAGGTTTGGCAGCTCCGCCCGTTGTTACTTTCAGCTTTGAGACGTTCCGGGCTATTGCGTTAATGGACGCACGGACAAGCTCACTCTCATAGATATTGCCGCCATAAGTGGAAAAATGCGGCTCATAGCCGGTGAGCATTTTCCATTCGCCTTTGAAGTCCCCGGTGGGTTTCGGCCTAAAGCCGAAAATCTTATCAAAAAGTCCCGTTGGTATCACCCCTTATTTTTTAACTGCTCACCGATTTCGGCGGCCCATTTTTGACGCACGGTAAAAGCGTCTGAAAGAGCTGCCGTGCCGTCTATATGCAGAGACGGATTGACCTTTACCAACTTGCCCCGGCCCCGCTCGTTTGACATCTTGATAGCCGAGTTAAGCAAGTGAGACTTCAAAAGGTCATTGTCTCCGATATTGATTTTTCCATCGGCTATTAAGCCTTCCATTTCCTGTAACACAGGCCACAGGTTTTCTCCCTGATAGACATCGTCCATGTGAAAGCCGTAAGCGTTCATATCCTGGACAAGATACTGAGCGGAATAACGGTCATAGCCCACCTGGAGCGGAAATATCTGGTAATCGTCAACCAGTTTCCTAAACCACTCAAAACAGTCATGGTAATCAATGAAGTTATCCCCGGAAAGTGTCAACAGGCCCCGTTGAATAAACAGGTTATAAGGGACGCCGTCTCTCTGGATCGCCTCATCTATGCGTTCCCTCGGCAAAAAGAATTGACAGAACACATTGAGAACGCCGTCCCGCTCAATAACAACACAACAGGCGGTCAGGTCTCTTGTCTGGGACAGGTCAATGCCGCCCACGGCATAGCTGTTTCGGAAATCCTCAAGCCTGAGCGGTGCGCCGGTGCATTTATCAACATCCTGCGTGGTAAGCCAGGCGGTGGAGCTGTTCTGTTTCAGATTGCAATACTTTGTCAGGAACTCAGCTTTTTTTGATAAGCTCCCCTCGGCAACAGCAATCTCCTCCAGGAGATAATCAACAGAGACGGACACGCCCAAATTAGGATTTGATTTCCGCAGCTCGTTTATGTCGTTCCATTTGTCCGGGTCGTCTATCATGTACAAAAAAGGCAACAGCTTTTTTTCCTTGCTGTCGCCCATAAGGAAACGTGTGGATCTCTTAATCAGCTCGTCATATATTCCGTCATTGACATAGCCGCTTGTCGTGCAGCTCAACAGGAGGCCGTCAGGCCGTGCGCCCATGCCTGATTTCATGACTTCGTACTGTTTGAGGCCCTTGTCACCTTCCCAGGCGGCAACTTCATCACAAACACAGAGGGACGGATTAAAGCCGTCAGAAGTCTTGGCAGAAAAAGCAATCTTTTTGACAGAGCAGTTTGTAGCCGGTATAAATAAATCGCTCTGCCGGTGCCGGGCAAGCTCACTATCGTCATTGATCTTAAGCCGCTGAGCGTTTTTCTCGCTTGCCTTTTCTTTTAGCTTTTTCCACTCCGGGTCAAGCTGGACGGTCTGCCAGATGTTGTTGTAAATAATATCTGCCTGGTCAAATTTGGGCGCCAGACAATACACCCTTGCGCCATAACCTCCATTTGACCGCCAGATATATGAGGCTATTGCCGCTGCCATAAGGCTCTTGCCGTTTTTTCGGGCAACAACAAGAAAAATCTCCCGGAATTGCCTCTCACCGTCTTTATCGACAATTCCAAACACAGCAGATAAAAAAGCCTTCTGCCACAGCTCCAATTTCAACGGCCCCGGTGCTAAACGCCCTTCTGTATGAAAATAATGATTTTCAATCCAGTTTATGGCGTCATCAGCCTTTTTCGGGTCAAAGAAAAACTGTTTTTCCTCAAGGCCGTTGATGATATACTCATAAAGCAACAGCACGAAACGCCCAACAGCGTCCGTGCCATTTTTTATTCGCTGATAATATGTCAGGATGTGGTTTTCTTTTGCTTTTTTTGTTTTTCTCATGGTAATTGTCGCTTATTCGGTGAGACTTTTGCCTCCC